>Ga0265300_10000898_pt1 | contig 29776 bp, 23 predicted proteins | sample AusTroGonzalo_MG_FD_193482 | JGI IMG/M metagenome (GOLD analysis project Ga0265300, IMG submission 193482) | Bovine rumen microbial communities from tropical cattle in Woodstock, Queensland, Australia - Gonzalo_03 | ecosystem: Host-associated > Mammals > Digestive system > Stomach > Rumen ...
CATTTTGATGAACCAAAGCGTATCGTGGAGATCATGAACGACTGTCTGGCTGCCGACAACAAGTCGCTGATGTTCTGTACCTTCTTCTTGGGCGTGCTCGACTTGAAGACAGGTCAGCTGGTCTTCTGCAATGCCGGTCATGAGGCACCATATATGATCGCTTCTGGGGTTGAGAGGATAGCGGTTGACTCCAACATGGCCTTAGGTGTCATGGAGGGAATGTCCTTTACGACACAAGAGGTACAACTGCCGGCCGATGCTTTGCTTTTCCTTTATACGGACGGGTTGACCGAAGCGATGAATCTGGAAAAAGTGTTGTTTGGCAAGGAGCGGGTAGAAGATGCCTTGCGGCAGGCTTTGAAGGATGGTACGACGAATGCCACCGGATATGTCGGTAGGATGACCGACGAGGTGGCTGCCTTTGTGAAAGAGGCGCCTCAGGCCGATGACCTGACCATGCTGGCACTTGGAAGATTAACAATTTAATATTATACTTAAAACTTAGACTGCAAATGAAGACAACAATTGAAACCACAGAGGGTAAGGCCCTCGTCACATTTGAAGGTGCTTTAGACTCCTATATTGCAGAGGAGGTAGGAGAGCAATTGGAACCACTGAATGAGTTAGAAGATGCAGAGATCACACTCGACTGCACGAAGCTCGAATATATCGCATCGAGTGGCCTGCGCCTGTTCTTACTCCTCTTGAGGAGCACGAAAGCTAACGGCTGTCAGATATTCATCAAGGGTGCCTCGTCGGAGCTGATGGAAATCTTTAAGTCAACGGGATTTGATAAATGTTTCCAGTTCTTATAAACACTAAAAACCAGACCATCAATGGAAAACGGTACTACAACCCCCAATGGTACGCCTTTTATCTACAAGCTGACCTTAGGCAATTTTATATCGGAGGATAAGCCTGGTAAGCTGACGTTGGAACAAGGCGTCAGCATCTTTCTCGATGATAAGGAGAAAGATGTGTCATACGATATTATACTTCTTAATATCAAGGTTAATCGGAAGATTTACCAGCCCACAGAGATTGAGGCAGAACTGGACATCATGCAAAAGATCACCGATGGGTCGGAGAATTCAGGGACAAAAACGACAGCCCCATCGTTTGAGGCTGTTACCGCCTTGTTCCTCCGAAGGTCGGTCAAGTTGGAATACGTCCAGCCGGATGTTGCCGATTCGCTTGATCATGTTAACACATATACCATCGCAGAGAACTGTTATGTGTATGAGTTGACCCCTCAGCTGAAGCGTGACACGAACGGCACTAAGATGTATGTGAAACTGAACATCTTCAGCCTCGACAAGTTGATGACGCTCAATCCATATAGTAAGGCATACGTTGCCCGTAAGCTCGGTTCGGGCATCCTGAAACCCGAGAGCCTTACCTTTGGTAAAGAGAACGGTGGCGCTCCTTTGGTCAAGACCAACATCAAGGGATTGAGATTTCTGAAATATGATGAGCAGCTGGTCGTTCCCGGCACCGACGGCAATCAGACGGTGACAAAGATACCCTCTGAGTTCATACAGCCCTATCTGGTGCAGTATAACGAGTCGTTCTACGACTTCATGGTACGTACGGCCAATCGTTGCGGTGAGTTCCTGTTCTTCGAGAACGGCGAGCTGACGTTGGGTCTGCCTGACAGTGGCGGCCCCGTGGTCATCGACAACTACCTGTCGGTAACCCAGCGTAACACCTCTCCAGCCCCACTCGACATCAAGGCTTACGCCCGTGATAGTATGAAGGACGGAGACGGAAAGCTGAAAGACCTGAACCAGACTGTCATCAGCAAGTTATCGACGGGCTATCCTGCTGATGCATTCCCTGCCAATACGTCGAGCAATGCAGAGCTAGCCAACGATGAGTATATCTTCCCGCTTTACAAGGACAAGTTTACCAAACTGCATCGAGAGGCCTATTATGATAGTGCGCCTTACAAGTCATTGAACGCCATCAAGGCATTTACCACTGGCACAGATCCCATTGTATCTGTTGTCGGATTGGGCGTGGCAGAAGGCATCTTATATATGACGGGCAAATCTCAGGTCACCAATACCAACCTTCAGAAGGGTGATCATCACCTAAAGCCCTATGACAACAAGGAAGAACAGTCTGACAAGAACAAGGTGGTACAGTTCTCCACACTGCATGAAGAAGGTTGGACCACGATTGATTATTATAATGATATCCACAAGCACGAGGCTGAGCAGCAGAGCAAGATTATCTGCATCGACATGGATACCAATTTCGTCAACGTGAAGTTAGGTCAGAAGATTAGTATCAAGGGTTTGAAGGGCACCTATGTCGTCATCCGAATACAACAGGCCAACACGACTTCCGACCAGGCCAATATGATACGGTCGATGAAGATTGAGGCTATTCCTGCCTATGATGCAGAAGGTACGGAGAAATTCATTCCTCCCGTAGAGCCTGTACCCGTCATCCGCAAGTCTGGTCCGCAGACAGCCTTCATTGCCGATAACGAGGACCCGAAATTCCAAGGCCGTGTCCGTGTGGCTTATCCCTGGCAGTCGCTCAAAGGTGCACTGAAGGTAGAACTCTCCTCGGCTGAACAGAGTCTGGCTGAGGCCAAGGCGGAAAAGAAACGTCTGGAAGACGAGAAGCAGCAGCTGCCCCTTCGCATGATACGTCTTCAGGAGGAGATAGAAGAATTGGAACGCTACAGCAACGCCTCGAAAGAGGAACGTGAGAGGATGTTGTCAGAGAAGGCCCAAAAACGTGCCGATCTTGAAAGCGACATCGAGGATCTGCAGAAAGAGCGGGCCGATTTAGAAAAGAAAAAAGCGGAGACTGATCGGCGGATCGGGGAGAAGGAGGCTGAGCTTGCCGCCATGAAGAAAGATCCGAAAACTTCTAAGTCGGATATCGAACAAAAGAAGTTGGAATTGGAGTCCTACATGAGTGAAGCCCTGGACGACGACATCAAGAAGATTGATGCCAAGATAGCCCAGAAGAAGCAGGAGATAGAGAAATCCAAAGAGGAAGAGGCTGAGATGAAAGCCGCCGCCGAGGACGAGTCGGTCATTGCTAAGAAAAAACAAGCCTATGATCAGGCTGTGAAGGACAATGAGACCATCGACGAGGAGTTGGAAACAGCGGACGATAAGGTCAATGACAATCAGAAGCAGGCCGAGAAGATCAAGGAGCATATCGACAAGGATGTTTTAGACATGGCCTCTCCCTGGGTCCGTGTGGTCACACCGATGGCCACCCCTGGCGGAGGAACCTATTTCAGACCGCAGAAAGGCGACGAGGTGCTGATCAACTTCGACAACGACAATGTGGAACGCCCCTATGTCGTGGGTAGTCTGTTCTCCAAGAACACGCTTGAGCCTGCGGAGCGCATTGAGCGCAAGGGTGCACCAGGTATCCAGTTCGGTGTCTCCCGTCAGGTGTCGATGTCCATCATGTCGCCCAACGGTCATCACATCACGTTCAGCGATCCCGACAAAGGCGATAAGTTCATCTATGGCCTGAATCCCGGTACTCAGTTCTGGGGGCCCATTGCAGCCCCCATGCTGGGAGGTGCCGATTTCGCCATGCTCCCTAACGACAGGGATCTGGCGGGCGGTATCCACATCGGCGACCGCTATGGTGTCTATGAGATAGAGATGTCAACCCACGACCGCTACATCAACGTGAAGTCACCGCTTGGCACCGTCAATATCAGTGCCTTCACCGGTATCACCATCGATGCACCCAACGGCGATATCAATATCAGGGGCAAGAACGTCAACATCCAGGCTGGCAACAACCTGACGCTGACCTCTGGTACCAATATCAAACCTGCCGGTATCGGCGACCCCGACTACAAGTGTGGTAGTCCGCTGTGGACAAGTACGAAGAATATCTTCCTGAAGATACCCTATTTGATGTTCTCTGCACTCCATACCATTTCTGCAGGTCTCTTGTGGCTGGGACATCAAGGTATGGCTGCAGGTCCTGGCGCTGCTAACGATGTTGTTGGCGCCGCTCCCTTTGCCGACCTGTCATTGTTCCGTCATATGTTTGAGATTGTCGTCCAGCCGGTAGAGGGCACCACGCTCATTAAGTCGAAGCGTTACCTGAAGTTGGAGGCTGGTACCGGTTCTGCGAAGGTCAAGGCCGATAACTTCCCAGCTAAGGAGCGGATCGACTCATTGGAGAATTTCTATGTCGAGCTCATCGAGGTGCTGAAAGACAGCATTGAGCGGATTAACGTTTTCTTCACTAGATACCAGGAGATGTGGTCGAAGGCTTTCAATGCCAGCACGCATTACCATGAGGTGGCAGAAGCTTTTCTGAAGAATCCAAAAGATCCCGACATCCGTAAGAAAGCCTTCACCTTCGGAGCAGAAGAATGGAACGAAGATATGTTCGACACCGATGATTATTCCAACAAGATGAAAGATGAGGATGTAGAGTTCTGGGGCGGCACTTATCACGGCCAGGCGAAAGACACCTTCTTCAGAGCAGAGGTTATGGATTATGCCATGAAGGTATATACCTTGCACAGACATGTTCTCGGGTTTACTAATCTGTTGGGATTATATGATAACGACAATGTGTTCATGAAAGCCGCTAAGGATGCTTTCAAGGACCTTGCGATAGCGGAATTAACCCGATGGAAGCAGAAATATGGTGACAGCGAGCCGAAAGGCGACTTCGCGGAATGGGTGGAGGATATGTTCTCCAGAAAAGACAGCTTCAGACTGCTCAAGCGCAAATTTGCAGCCATGTATCTGGTGAAGGTGGAGGAAAGCGACCTGAACAAGGAAGGTAAGTTCCTCACGCTCGGCTACGGTCACAGCGACGTTGTCGACAAGAAGGTGATGACCACCTACAACTGGAAGAATATGATGACCCACTTCGATCATCGTGGAACCTGTGGTAACAGGTGGTTCATCTATCTCATGGATGGTATTTGGGAACCCATCAAGAAGAGGTGGCAGAAGCCTTGGGCAGCGGTTGAGGAAAAAAAGATCTGGGAAAAACAGAGCGGTCAAATCCTCTTCTCCGACAACGACGGATCCACGCTCCACTTCAATGGGGCGAACTTGGAGTCGGAGACACAGTCGAACCTCGGTAACCGTGAACAGTTATTGAAGGTATTGCTCTCACTGTAATTCATCAACTTAAAGGAATACGTAGTATGGACTATATATTTAAAGATTGGGAAAAGAAGATGTCTGCCTTTGAGAGCAGCGTCGAGAAAGACCTGGCAGAGATCAGGAAGTGCAAGGCCGACATGCAGGACATGCGCAGGCGGATGCACGAGGAGATGACAGGCAGTTACTATGTGCGCGATATGAATCGGATCATCCTGTCGGCACCGGAGATCATCTTAGGCAATGTGGATACCGACGGCGTGCTCTATGAAGGAGCATCCTCAAAGGTGATCGTTCGCGGTACGGAGGTCGATCTGCAGGCTACGGGTAATGGCGGACGGGTGGAGACCCGCGCCTCCAGCATCCGTCAGATTGCCGAAGACCCCGGCACCGATGGTCTCGAACATGTGGTCGGTTCTTTGTCCGAGGTGGTCAGTCAGGCGCGTAGCATCGTCATCCAGAGCGATGATGCACAAGGTGCCTTCACTGCACCGCCGACCTCAAACGGTGGTTTGCGCATCCATGCCGACAAGCAGTTGGAGATCAGTGCCACACAGGCTGCCGAGCGTAAGGAGAAGCAGCTGGACATCCAGATGAAGGGGCTTGAGGACAGAAAGAAAGCCCTGCAAGAGCAGGCTTCCGACCACAAGGAGTCGTTTGCCTCGCTGATCAAGGAGCTCGAAGAGCTGATGGAGCAAAAGGAAAAGCTCGTGAAGAACGAACATGACATACGTGCCAATTACGAAGAGGTGGCAAAGACCAATGCAGAGGTGGAGACCGTTACAGAGGCATTGGTCGAGGAGACCCGCGGCTATTCCGAAGTGCTGGCCATGCTCTCAGAGACCAACCGTCTGCTGAAATGCCTGAAGGATGTGAAGTCGAAGATCAAGAAGGGCGATGAGTTCCTGCAGCAGCCAACGGGCAGCAGTGTCAGCATCCTGGGTGAGCATATCAGTCTGGCCTCTGTCGATGGCGACGGCAACCTGCGCGACAACGAGGGTTCAGGCATTGCCATCAAGGCCAACAAAGTAGGTATTGCCGCTGTCGAGGCAGATGGTAAGCTGAAGGAAAAAGGTCAGGTGAGCATCCAGGCGATGAACATCAGTGTAGCCACTTCGGGCTTGGCTGATGCGGCCTACGACAACGAGGGCAGTCTGACCACCGCCACCCACGCTGCCGAGGGCGACTTCACGCTGCGTTCGAAGAACATCACCATCGAGGGAACGGACTACGAGGTGGCCGACAAGCAGTTGAAGGAGAAGCAGCTCACTGCCGACAGCACGCTCAGACTTCGTGCCAAGACCATCGAGGTGAGCACTGAAGGCTCTGCCAACGTGGAAGTGGATGCCGAGGGCAAGTTGACCAAGGCCAACATGACCGCCGAGGGCGACATCATCGTGAAATCGAAGACGCTGACCGTGGCCAGTGCCGACTATGACATTGAGAACGGTGAGGCGAAGGAGAAGGCACTCGCCAAGGGCGGTAGCGTAGCCATCCGTGCCGAGAAGACCGACCTCTCACCGGTCGATGCCGAGGGCAAGCTGCTGGAGGGCAGTTCGATGATCCTTATGGCAGATCAGATGTTCGTTGGTGCCATGTCGAAAGATGTCAAGAGCAAACTGCTGCAGGCCGCTTCCGATACGGTCGGACTCTTTGCCGACACCACCCTCGAAGCCCAACAGGGCGAGGGCAAGGCCGTGCTTCAGCTCGACGGCGGCAACGTGGCAGTGGGCGGCACGAAGACCGATGTCTTTGGCGACACCACCGTCAATGCCAACACCGAGGTGAAGGGCGAGCTGAAGGCACCGAAGATCTCCGGCGACGACGTTCAGGTCGGCTCACACTTCAAGTCACCGAACATCGAGGACGGCATGGGTGCTGGATCAGCTGGAGGCGGTGGCAGTCTGAGTGCCAAACTGACGGCCCAGGATGCACCGAGTGGAGAGTGAAGAATTTAGGTTTTAGAATTAAGAATGAAGAGAATATGAATTTATATGTCACAGCAGCCGTTAAAGAGCTGAAAGAAAAGTTGAATGCCTATCTCTCGCTGTTGAGCTACCGCTATGCCAACCTCTGTGTGAAGGCAGAGCTGGGAGCCTTGTTGCCCGTTACCGTAGTGGCAGAGCGTGAGTATAATCTGGAGGATGTGGCGAAGGTGGCTACTCCCGACGACTTTCGTTTTGAGATCTACCCTGACCTGCCCGACCATCTGCAGGCTATCATCGCAGCCGTCCTCGACGTACATCCCGAGTTTAAGATGGAACTGGTGAAGGAAGACTATGGCAACCGCAACCAGCACATCGTCTATACGATGCCCGAGGTCGATAAGGACCGTCGTAAACTCCTGAACGACACCGCCAAGGTGTTTTACGAGGAGTGTAAAGTTGAGATCGATACGGCATGTGGTGGCTATCTTGCCGAAGTGCCCTCACTGGAGGGCAAGCTGTCGGTCGAGGATGTCACTGAGGTCACCAGGGTGCTCAAGCGTAGCAGGGAAGAGAGTCTTCAGACCTGTCAGGACCTTTATCAGAAGAAACTGGCAGAGATCGACGAAGCCTACCAGCGTTATCAGGCCAGTCATGCCGATGGTGGCCAATCCAACGGCATCGATGTCACCAGTTCCATGAGACTCTCTGACGAATGAAAAAGGAAATCAAAAGCATCGCCCCCGTAAGCATTGGCTTAACGGGGGCGATGTTGTTTTATTATAAAATACACTCACTAGAATCGTGATCAGCACGTGTAAAACTATCTCTGGCACCACGCCATATGGTACAACCATCATAGACATCGTCGGCACCGTAGTTGTTGAAATTGAGGAAGAAAGCACATCCTGCACCGATTTCCCTGCCATTGATATAGTCGGTATCAAAATTGTAGGTGTCATAAAAGTGCGAACAATGGTAATGACATCTGTCGATAAATGGTTCTTTGTCATCTCCCTGGTCGGGGAACTCACGTTATTTATGTTTTGTTTATCTGCTGCAAAGATACATATTAATTTGATTTCTTACAAGTTTTTGGGGATAAATCTATGAATCGCCCCCGCTAAGTCGATGCTTAACGGGGGCGAGTGTGGGTTCAATGCTTTGTCAAATGATCATCCTCGTGATTCAGCCTGTGATTGATCTACAGGGTCATTGTTCACATCAACGGTGCCATCAATCACATGTACCTCAATGGTTGCCTTGATATCCGGTTTAGCCACCGATTGCAGTGTCACTGTTGCATTCCCGCTTTTAACAGCAGTCATCAGTCCTGTTCCCGACACAGTGACTACACTTTCATCGCTCGATGTCCACGTTACCTTTACTTCCGATGCGTCTACAGGATAAATGATGGACGACAGTTGAATGCTCTCGCCAACAACCATTGTTATTTCGCCATTATCCAAGCCATTAGCCTTAATTTCTAAGCCTGAGATACTGACAATGTCTTTATCACTAACATCGTCGGAAACGGGATTATCGTTCTTATCGCACGAGATCAACAGTGAGGCCATACAGCCCACTATCGACATGAGTATATATTTACTTATCTTCATATTGCAGATTATTTGATGATTACCTTTTTGCCGTTATTGATATAGACACCCTTAAACGAAGGCTTTTCTATGCGTCGTCCGTTCAGGTTGTACCAATAGCCCTCCTCAAGAGCAGAGGGACCAAGCGTAGAGGATATAGATGTTGTGCCATCTCCCACAATTCCCAGGGTTCTGGATGCAAACACACTGGCAGGCTTCTTCAGTACCGCCTTACAAGCAGGCACAGCCGAGTTGATGTCAGCATCTATCGCATGGAACTCATTATCCTTCAGCACGTAATATTCATCAGCAGGATAAGACTTGCTTTTGATGACAGGCTCCAGCCAGTTCTCACCATAGCTCTTGGCGTCACTGTCAGCATCAATGGCCGTCTGACCGCCAGGATGTGCCACGATCTCATAGGCGTTTACAGTGTCGTCATCCGGACAAGCTACCAGCACACCATTGTTAGCCTTGATAATACGCTTGTTATCCACCAACAGGTCTTTATCCTCGATCATGGTGATCTGAACCTTGTCATCGGCAATCACGCACTTATAGACCTTGATGTTATCAGGTATCACCACATCGATACCACACGAGAATGTCCAGTAGTGACTCGGAGCATTTACGGTGGCTGTCAATTTACCTGCATCTACGTTCTGCTTCAACTGGTCATCGATAGCGTAATCGTCAAGAAGGGCCAACGGTGAATGGATGGTTGCCACAGTCTCATCATCAATCTTCAGGGCATCCTTACCGATCTTCAGCGGTTCTTCTGTATCCGGCAGATGAATGTCTGTCACATCCGTCTGATCCTTCAGAAGGTTATCGGCAATGATAGTCACCTTATAGGTCTCGCCATACACATCCACCTCAGAAGGTAAGGCCAACGTACTTTTATCGGTTTCGGTTCCCGACACACCAGCCGACGTAATGACAGCCTCCTTGTCGGCATACGAGGTTTCCACCTCGATTTCCATTTCAATAGCATCACCTTCTTCTGTTTCAACTTGTAAGGTCTGTCCCTCACCAAAGGTCAGTTTCCTTAATTGAGTCAGTGGCCACGACTTGCTTCCGCTGGTGCTGGCCAGTGTCACCGTACCTTCGGCATAGGTGATGACAGGATTGTTTGCAAACAGCACATCCGTCTTCGTGCCGTCGTTGAGCCACACGGTCACCTTGGTATCAGCCCACGTTCCGTTGCTTGTGAGCATGGTGAGGAGCAGCAGCATGGCCGCCCTCACCCAATTATTATATCGTTTCATATTGTGCATTGTTTTGATGATTATTATTCCTCTCCCTTAATTGTAATCTTCATTGTAGAACCTATAGAGTGATCACTCTTCAGGCGGAAACGGAGGTTGTACTCGCCCGGAGCGGCATCTGATCGATAGACATACAAGACGGCAGAATATCTTCCATTGTAGTGGACATAGCGGAAATTGCCGTCGGGGTCGGACGCTGGGTCGATCTCTATAGCAGAATCGTCAAACTTTTCGTCTTCGCTGTCCTTCGGTGTCCAGTCCTCCACGTAGTAACTGCAATAGCCAGAACCTACCTCCTGCTCTTCAGGCCCCACCTTGAAGGAGGTGTACTTCCAGCCCTCGCCGGTGGCGATCGTCATGGCAGACTTACAAGATGGCCTGCTCTTGAGCGAGAAGACAACATACACGCCCTTGTTGTCGTTAGACTTCACAGAGGTGAGGGTCTGCGTAGCGGCATCCCAAGTGAAGAAACCCTCATCGGCGCCATCGTACGCGCTGCTATAATCAGCTGACTGACCTGCAATCTGTACGTCGTCCCAGTCCCACCGGGCAGCATCTTCATAGTATCCATCCACGTTCACCTTCGTCGATTCGCCCACCTTCAGATATTGGGACTCAGAACTCAGATTCATGGAGGTGATAATTGGAATGTGCATCTTCATCGTGCCTCTACCATAGACCTCATAATCGTCGCCCTCTTCCATCTGTTGGGTATCATGATTGTAAGTCTGGTTTTTGAATACCAAGTAGAACAGGAGTTCATAATCACCAGTATATGCTTCTTCTTCAGGGCCGCGTGTACGAGCTTTTACTGTTGACGTCGTCTTTCTCAGCATAATCTTACTTTCGGGTTTGATATTGCCTGAGGTTTCCATGCCCTCCTGGCTAGTAAAGCAAGCGAAATCAGCTGATAATTGAGTACCTTCATAAACGTCGAATCCAAACTTTGCTCCAGGCGTATTAGCGAACGTCTCACCGGTGAGTGCCAATACAACGTCTGCCATCGTCAGAGGAATATGTCCCCATATCATGCCTTGCGTACCACCATTCTCGTCAGCGTCCTCCAATGAGAGACTTAAGAAATCTGTGTCTTTGTTCCATTCTGACCACTTCGTCACATAGCTACGCTCCTGTGTCTCACTGGTCTTTTTGTTCTCAATTACATAGACATTCTCCTTCTGCTTGGCAGCCTTCCTCAGACCTTCGTCGGTGATGTCATCATCGCCTCCACCGCTGTTTTCGCCCTTGATGGTGGCAGTGCTGGTCTTACTCCAGGCACTTGGATCGCTGCCGCTGACACTGGCTGTTACAGAACCTTCCTTGAAGTCTGCACCAGCAGTGAAGGTAACCGTTACCTTACCATTGGCATCAGTTACGCCGGATGATGGTGACACCGTGCCGTTAGTGGCTGTGAACGCAACAGTGCGTCCCTGTTCGCCAGCCCATGTGGCCGTAGTAGATGAATATTTATCAAGCTGGAAGGTGACATCCACGCTTGTCTCACCCTCTGGGATCGTATAAGAGCCGCCAGTCAGTCGGTAGTCGATGGCCTCGATACTATAATCATCAGCCTTCATGGCGTCTTCTTCCTTTTCAGGCTCGGCACCCAGAACAACTTCAGCTTTAACGACACCGCCCTTTTCGCCTGCAGTCGGTGTATATCTCACGCTGACATTACCCTGAGCATCGGTATAGTCGTACTCCGAACTGATCTCACCGCCCTCGGCCTCGAAGTGTACCAATACGCCAGGCGCGTTATAGGAAGTACCAGTGAGGTAGTTCTTGTTCGTCACGTGATACTTCACCTCCTTCTGCTCGGTGATCAGCATCTGCTCTTTCTTCTCGTTCTGCAGTTCAATCTCATCGGGCAGGCTGACCAATGGCTGGTCGAACACATTGATAGGATCAAACTCTCCCAGGTCTTTCTTCCAGAAGAAGAGGTCGAGACAAAGTCCCAGCCCGAGGTCGATACCCGTGCTGACACCTGCGTTCCAGGCCACCATGCTGTTATCTACCAATCGGCCATCGGCTTCTGCCTTCAGGTATGGCTGCGGACTGATCGTAGGACAGAGCACCTTGTAGATGCCGATCTTGATCTTCGGATAAGCCGTAGCACGTGCCTCTGCATGGGCATTGATATCTAGATCCGGTCCTACGAGTTCCAGACTCTTGTTACATTCTGCAATCTTCGAGACGCCCTCTTCAGCATCCCATTCCACGCCGTATGTCACGGTGTTGGATGCCTTAATACCACCTGTGATGCTGGCCTCGCCCGACGCACCGAGACTGACCTCAGCCATCAGGTCGGCTCCCACACTGATATATACAGGCACCGTACCTACCATGAACGTATATTTGGCTTTGAACACATCCTCCTTCAGTGTCCATTCCTGCTTCCATTCAACCGAACTGGAGACAAGGTACTTCATCACCATCTCCATGTTGAATCCGCCCTCAAGGGCAATCTTCAGGTGCTGCAGGTCGCCCATGCGTACCTTCTCCCATTCTACATCGCCAAAGTCGAACGAGAACAGACCTTTCAGGCCGATGTTGAAGTTCAGCTTGTCCCAAGAGAGTGTGCCTTTAGTTCCACCATCCCAGAGCACCTCGCCATCCTTATTGTACTCCCAGCTTACAAATTCATTCTCGAACTCCTGCGGTGCCCTTGTACCACCCCTCAGAGGTTTGTTGGCATTGTAGATCTCCACATATTCTTCGCCGGTGAACACTTCAACCTTTGTGGGCAGATAGGTGCGCACATCGTCTGTGAAACCGCGAGTGTTGGCTGTCTTCTGTGTAGCCAGATTAAACTTGGTTCCTTTGAACAGATTACCCATCACGCCCTGCCGGGTTGCAAGGCTCACTGTCTTGCTGCCATCCGTCTGTTGTACATCGTCAATCACACGGATCACAAAATCGTCGTCCTTAGGCAACAGCACCACGTCATAATCTCCCATCAGAGGCACATCGCCGGTAAAGGTGATACTGGCCTGTCCGGTCTCCTCATTAAAGCTGTTAAGCGTGGCCTTTTCCCAATCGATGGCGATATAGCGCGAGTCAAGCTTACGGGCCTGAACCACCCATACCGTATCACTCCGCTGCTCGTCAGAGCTTACCAGCGCCACGTAGCCTTTGCGCTGACTGGTTGTCGGGTTCAACGATGCCGAGAACTTATACACGCCCGTCTCAGCATCCTTACTGCCAAACTCCAACCAGCCATCACTGGTCTTGTAATTGAAATTTACGCTCGAGCGCACTTTGAATTCAAAGTCCTGCCCCTCACTTTCTACATACACCGTGTCGAGATCTGCAAAAATGTATTCGGTGTCGCCAGAAACATTTTGCACATCAGCGAAATTGTAGTTAGTGGTTTTACCATTGATTGTTGTCTGGCCAGCAGCACTTGAGGTCTCATTCTCATGCACTGTGAAGCCAGGTGTCGCATTCTGGAAGGTCACGCTGTCGATCTTACTCACATCGTAAGCAATCTTCTTGCCATTCTTATCGACGACGACAAGTGTTTGTGCCGTGACCATCATGCTCATCATGGAGAGCAGCAACGTCATAGCCACCCTCGCCAAAAAGGTTCTTTGAGTAGAATTTTGCATAATGAATTAGGTTTTAAATTAAACTATAAATTCTCTATAATTTTGTTTTTCTGATTTCCTTCCTCATCAGGAACGCCTTCGGCGAACATTCTCCGAAGACCCTGCTCATAGGCTCTGAGGGCTTGATGGCCCAGACTGGTGATACGGCACACGGTGTGTGAAAGCCTACCCAGTCCTGTCTTGTTCACCTCCAAATAGCCCGCTTGCTGTAGTGTCTTGATCTGTACACTCAAGTTACCACGCGTCGAGTCGGTGATATCGCACAGATACACAAAGTCGGCACTGTCGAGACTATCGAGCGCCACCATGATTTTCAGTCGCAGCTCGTTATGGAGCAACGGATTGATAACAGCGAATTTAAATGCCATGGTTTTTAATAGATTGGTTATACATATGCCCTGGAATAATAAGAGTGACAACAACCACCAGTGCAGCTATCAGCAGCTGCCAAGGCCACATGTCACCCTGAAAAATGAGAGATACAAATGATAAGGCGGCACCCATCATGCCGCACGTCATTTTTGGTCTAAAGCGCATAATCATGCCTGTGATGAAGCAACCCAGACTAACGATGATGCCCTGGCAGGTACAGTAACATTGCCCGAATATACCAGCAAAGCCCATAGATAATCCACAAACAAAACTCAAGAATCCTAAGAATATCCACATTTTTAAAATAAGGTTATTCTCTTTCGTCCGACAGTGTTTGCGGTCATAGTCTTTATGCAAATTGTATATCATCAGCGGTGTACCCACCAAAGGGATGCCAACCCAAAGCCACCAACACCAATTCTTACCTAACAGAATCATTGCGGCGAACTCCAACAGCAGGAAAAAAGCAGTAGGATAACCCCAGATCAGAAACGGATTCGGTCCGGTCATCTCCTTGGGTTCCATCACTTCGCTACGTATTTGAGCAATAATATCGAGTTCTCGGTTTACTTTCATAAGCGTTTAATAGATGATAATGCAAATATATAGTTTATTTTTTAAACTTTCAAGAATTCTGCTTCTTTTTTTTCATAAATTAACAAACTGTATTCTTTATACGCATTGAAGCACGGACAGTCGCGGTCTTGACAGTGGACGTATCAAGACCGTTACGTAGCGCTAAGGTAGCGCTAAGGTTCCGCTAAGGTAGCGCTAAGGTTCCGCCTAGCTAGCATCTACCAATGCGTGAACTCTTCAAACTCTACCAGCAACTTACGGAATAAAAAAACAGCGGAAAGATTGGGAAGTTTGCGGGAAAGTTGTATATTTGCAGGCGGTAATTAAGGTTATTCGACGAAAATATGAAGAAAGTAATATGGACTTTGGCTGTCGTTGTGATCGTATTTGTGATCGCGCTCATTGGTGGCAGCTTTTATATGCTGGACTATTCGCTGGCTCCCGATCCGAACCGGCTGGATACCGACTCGTGTTATAGGCAGCAGTTCGAAAAGTATCCTGAGAGTAAGGTGTGGGTTGACAGCTTGCGAAGCATCGACGCTTTGCGCGACACGTTCCTGACGATGCCGACGGGGGAGCGTCATCATGCTTTCTATGTGAATAGGGGCAGTACCCGTACGGCTCTTGTGATTCACGGTTGGCGTGATTGTGCCATCAAGTTCTTTTGGCTGGCACGTATCTATGAGCATGAGCTGGGGTATAACGTGGTGATCCCAGATTTGCACGGCTGTGGTGAGAGCGAGGGTGATGCCATCCAGATGGGTAGGAAGGACCGGCTCGATGCACTGCATTGGCTGAAGACCTTCCAGACCGACACGATGGTGGTGCATGGCGTCTCGATGGGTGCTGCCACTACCATGATGCTGTCTGGCGAGAAGATGCCTGATGGTATTAAGGATCTGCGCTTTGTGGAGGATTGCGGCTATACCAGTGTGTGGGATGAGTTTGCCGGGCAACTGGAAGAGCAGTTCGGCTTGCCTCCCTTCCCGTTGATGCATGCCACGAGTCTGCTCTGTCAATTGTGCTATGGCTGGAACTTTAGTGAGGCGTCGGCCTTAGAACAGGTCAGAAAGTGCCAATACCCGATGCTCTTTATTCATGGCAGCACCGACACGTTTGTACCTACGGCGATGGTATATCCCCTCTATGAAGCGAAACCCGGCACCAAGGCGCTTTGGATAGCCGATGGTGCCGAGCATGCTTTGTCATATCATGAGCATAAGGCCGAATACATCTCAAAACTTCGTGCCTTCTGCCTGGATCAGTGATGGCGGAAATTCCACTTGGAATTGTCGCTGTTGAAATCGTATGTAGCGAGGGTAGGCGTGGAGTCGCCTGCACTGTAGAGACAGATGCTGGTGTTGACACCCGCCTGTCCGGGGATTGCCTTCGGCATGATGCGGAAGGTGCCGTCGGTGAGCTGCTCGATACGCCAGAGCTGTTCGTCAGCGCCTGTATAGACTGGAACGGTAGTCACCTCCTTGTCGGCGGTAGCAGCCAATGCGCGGTCAGTACCTTCGATGGTAATCTTGAAGTAGGGATTGCTGAGATAGCCGCCTGCCTCGTGGATGGGCGTGATGGTCCAACGCTGGTGGGGACGATGCATATAGTCGCCGATACGGGCGGGGATGTTGCCCTCGGGCCATGTGCCGATGACATCATTTAATGTCTGGTTGGCGATGGGCTTGGGCGGCTGCTGCATCTGCTCGCGGTTGAACCAACCCTGACGCTCCTGCGGTATGCGGACGAAATCGACGGCGAGCTCTAAGGCATAGCCGCGACGCTCAGACTCAATCTCGAAGGTGCCACCCTTGAAATTTTCGCCAGCCACGGGCCAGCCGTTCTTCCATACCAACGGACGGATGGCGAGAACGCTACGGCCACTCAGTTCAAAGTCGGCCTCCCAATGGAACGACATAACCTCGACGCCCTCATCGATGATGTAGCGTCCGAAGTGACCTGCTCCGCAGGCACGATCTTCAGCGGCAATCACCATCTTACCGCCACCATGGAACATGTCACGGCCAACGTTGTCGAGGTAAGGACCTTCCACGCTCTTAGAGCGGCCTACCACGATGTTATAGGTGGAGTTGACACCGTCGCAGCAGGTGCCGTGGGTGCCAAGCAGGTAATACCAACCGTCGCGGTACATCAGATCAGAGGCCTCGCAGTCGATGGCGATGTCTTTCTCCTGGTTGCCTTTCACACGGAAGCCCGTCTTGGGATCGAGCTCGATGAGGCGGATGGTGCCGAAATAGGTGCCGTAGCTCACCCACAGACGACCCGTCGTGGGATCGAGGAGCAGACCCGGGTCGATGGCATCCTGATCTTCCATGCCGTCGGAGTAGCACACTTCGACCGCCTCGCTCCATTTGAAGTCGGGCAACTGCGGATCGAGGGTCTTGTTCCACATGGTGAGGATGCGGCCTGCATGACCGCCACCGAGACCACCACCCGTAGCACCGTAGATACAGAGATATCGGTCGCCGATCTTCAGGACGTCGGGGGCAGCACCGCCACCGGGACGGTCGGCGCCACTGTACCAGCTCCAGCCGTCGGCAGAGATGAGACCGCCGCCACCAGTGCCGAAGGTGTAATACTTGCCATCACACTCGGCCAGGGTCGATGGGTCGTGGATATAGGGTTCGCCTATCTGGGCTTGAGCAGCTACTGCAAGGCTGAGAGCCGCCAGGATTGTATGTAGTCTTTTCATCTTATTGTGCTTTGATTGAATAGTTAGTGACAGGGTTACCTTTCTCGTCGAGGAAGCGGACACAGAAGTCGCTCATGCCCGGACCGTTGATGATGGCACCACGCAAGATGTTACGGCCTTTCTTCAAGGTGAGGCGTGGCGACATGGCATCGTCCTCCACCATACGGCGGTCGCCGGAGAGCAACAGGGTCTCCTGACCGTTCAGCCACCACATGGAGGCAGAGTTGGAGCCGACGGCAAGACGCACGTTCTCGATGTCCTCAGGGCAGTCGATGATGGTGACGGCCCAGAAGAGCACACCATAGACCTGCTGTCCCCACTTCTCGGCGAAGCGGAAGAGCTTGACGTTAAAGTTCTCGCTGTCGAGGGCGTGCCAGGTGAGATTTTGGGTGACTGTCTTCACCTCGGGCTGGGCAGGTGCTTCAGCACCACGGCCGAAACCGGCAGGGGCCTGCTCCTGTTTGAAGGTGGCCTTCACCTTCTGACCGTCCTTAGGTACGATGGTCTGCTGACCCTTGAAGTACTCCCTGTTGAAATGCTCACGAAGATAGGTATCGGTGAAGACGGTGTTGCCGGGATTAGGTTTGTCGATGGGCTCCAGGAGCAGCCAACGACGGATGAAGCCGTTGTCGTCGGGCTTGGCAGCGGTAGAAGTCGCCGGTGAGAAATACTTGGGGCGGTTTTTGAACTGAATCCAATCGACGCTGACACCGGCATCACCCTCACAGGTGATCACCAGGTCGCTGACACCCTTCAGGGGATAGGCCAACGGTGCCGTCATCGTGAGCCATTGGTTACTGTAGTCACGACGGAACATGGCGGGCATGCCTGCAGGCGTCTCGGGTTTCACGGTCATGTCGATCTTCGCAATGATTTGACCGTCAGCACTTTTCTCACGGATGTAGAAGGCGGTGTTGTCGGCTGCCTTGGCAGAGACTACCAGGTAACCGTCGGTCAGACAGTCGAAGTCAATATCCTTGTAGCAGATCCAACTGCCTTTCTTAGGCAGGTTGGCCTGGAAGCTGCGGAAAGTGTTGACGGTGTCGATGAGCTGGGTGGTCACATCGTCGCTGGCGCTGCTGTAACGGTCGATTTCGATCTTCTCCGTAGCCTGGTTGATACCTACACCACGCATGGTCTGCTTCACCTCCTGGATTGTGCCGTCGGGATTGAAGAACAGCTTCTCGATACATACCGAACGACGCTTGTCATCACGGGGTGAGAAGTGGTTACGATGATAGAACAGATACCACTGGCCTTTGTAATTGATGATGCTGTGGTGGTTGGTCCAACAGCCGTTGTCGTGCTCAGGCATGATCAGTCCCTTATACTCATATGGTCCCATCGGGTTCTTACTCATGGCATAGCCGAGGACCTCGGTGTTCTCCCTCACGTATGGATAGGTGAGATAGTAGTTGCCATTATACTCGAAGGCGAACGGACCCTCCGCCTGACGGTTGGGCAGGTCTTTCAGACAATGGACACCCTTCACCACAAACTCGCGATTTCCCCATTTGAGCGTATCTGTCGGGTTGTCGTCAGCGAGTTCCTTCATGTTGGGCTTGAGTTTGGCACAAAATCCTGCTCCCCAAAAGATATAAGCGTTACCATCGGAAGCCTGCAGTACACAGGGGTCGATGCCATTGATACCCTTGATATTCTCCGGCTCAAGGATGAACGGACCCTCGGGACTGTCAGCGATAGCGACACCGACACCAAATCCCATGCCTTCTTTAAGGATAGATGGGAAATAGAAATAGTACTTCCCGTTTCGCTCGATACAGTCAGGCGCCCACATCGAATAGGAATCAGGTTTCACCCAGGGTACTTTGTTCTGGGTGACAATCACACCATGATCGGTCCAGTCGGTCAGGTTCTCAGATGAAAACACATGGTAGTCCTCCATACAGAACCAGTCTTGACGCTGTCCTTCGGGGGGGAAGATGTCATGCGACGGATAGAGGTACACCTTGTTATTAAACACACGGGCGGTCGGATCAGCAGCAAACTGATCACGGATCACCGGGTTCTGGGCCTGTGCCAGCAATGGCAAAGCCAGAAAAGATACGAATAGTTGTTTTTTTATCATGTCAGTTATTCCTGTGTTTGTCGAATTTGTGAAGGATGAAGTTGAAGGCCTCCAGACCTGCCAGCACGAGTATGGTGGCCGCCGTAGCCAAGACGTACATGCCACCACCACAAGCCAGACCGATGGCAGCTACCACCCAGACACCGGCAGCGGTGGTCAGACCGCGTACCACATTCTCGCTCTTCTGGAAGATGATGGTGCCGGCACCGATGAAACCGATGCCCGATACAACCTGGGCAGCTATGCGTGACACATCGAGACGATGGCCTGGCAGGCTGACCACCTCCTCAAAGCCGTAGGCTGACACGATCATAAACAGGGCAGAGCCTAAGGCCACTAAGAAGTGGGTGCGGAAGCCGGCCTCCTTGGCACGGTATTCGCGCTCCAGACCGATTACACCACCTAATAAGGCTGCTACGAAGATACGCAGCACAAATTCCCAAGTCATATCCATAAACTAAAAAATCTTTCTGTAACAACGATGACGACGGTGCTGGATGGCTTCCAGATACTGCCACTGCGAGAGCACACCCTCGTTGGTCTCCATCTGCGGACCCGTCTCTGCCCATTCGAAATTGTAACGCTGGAACCAGCGGATCAGGTCGTCGAAGATCAGGGCATTGGCACCCTTACCACGGTATTCGGGCGACACACCGATCAGCAACAGATCCACAATGGGGGTCTTATGCCACTTCAGGATCTTCAGCAGATGCCACCAGCCGAAGGGGAAGAGGCGTCCGTCGCGTGTCTTCTGCAGGGCTCGTGAGAAGGAGGGGAATGTGATGCCGAAGCCCACAATCTTGTCGCCATCCATGATGGCAGTCACCAGATTCAGGTCGGCAATCTTGATATAGTCGTTGACGAGTTTCTCAATCTGACGATCTGATAGTTGGCTGAAACCATACAGATCCTTATACGTGGCATTCAACAGGTCGAACAGTTTCTTACCGTAGCCCTCTTCGATCAACTCATGACGGGTGAATTTATGCACCCGCAGACCGTAACGGCTCTTGACCAGTTCGGTGATCTTGGAAAACTTATCGGGCACTTTCTCAGGCACCTTGACCTTCAGTTCCACGTAGTCGTTATCCTTCTTAAACCCTTCCATGCGTTCCATGTGCTGCGGGTAGTACGGATAGTTATAGTTGATATACATTGTGGCCAGCTGGTCGAAGCCCTCGATGAGCATACCCTCACGGTCGGTGTCGATAAAGCCCAACGGACCGGCTATCTCTGACATGCCCCGTTCACGGCCCCAATCCTCTACTGCCTTCAACAAGGCCGTGGAGACCTCGAAGTCGTCGATGAAGTCGAACCAGCCGAAGCGCACCTGATTACAGTTCCAGCGCTTGTTGGCACGGTGGTTGATGATAGCCGCCACACGACCAACGATCTTCTCATCCCGATACGCCAGGAAGTAGGCCGACTCGCAACACTCGAATGACGGGTTCTTGTCGGAACGCAAGGTTGCCATCTCATCAAAATAGAGAAAGGGCACTGCATGGTCGTTTCCTCGGTACAGATCGTAGTAGAACTGTACGAATTGTTGAAGTTGCTTTTTATTCTTTACCTGACGTATCTCAATCATGATCATTAGCAATTAATCACAAACGATCCTATTCCAATTTGCTGCAAAGGTACAAATTAATCTGCATTAGTGATTCAATCGGCTATTAAATAATGTTAAGCAAGCGCATCGATGTATTCGTAGAGCTTTCGATAGAAAGGATGACGGGTCATGGTGGAGGCATCTCCTAAGATGATGAGCTTCATACGGGCACGGGTGATGGCCACGTTCATACGGCGCAAGTCGCGCAGGAAACCGATCTGTCCTTCGTCGTTGGCCCTGACCAGGGAAATCAGGATGATGTCGCGCTCCTGACCTTGGAAACCATCTACGGTATTCACGCTGATCAGGTGGCGGTAGGGTTTAAAGAATTCCTTGTTCTTCAGTTGCCGGCGCAGATATTGTACCTGTGCCCGATAGGGGGAGATGACGCCGACATCCAGTCGTTCGTCTAAGATGCGGGCCTTACCGATCTTCTCGAAATATTGCTCCAGGGCCAACAGGGTCAGTTCTGCCTCCGCCTTGTTGATTCGGCCGAAGCTCTCGCCGACAAAGGTTTCTTTAAAGGTGATGTCACTGTCCTCGGGGAGTTCAAACTGAGAAGTGTCGATCCAGGTCATGGGAATGTCGAGGTCGAGGATGCTGCGGAACTTTACTTCCGGTGCACTCTCCACCTGATTGCCATAGAACCAGTCGGAGGAGAAACGCATGATCTCCTCGTTCATACGGTACTGCATCTTCAACAGGGTAACCACCTCGGGCTTGTTTTCCGCAATCCGCTCCATCAGTGTCTTGCCGAGTCCGGCCTTCAGGGCTTCAAAGCTCTTCACGGTCGGAGGCAACTGACAGTGGTCGCCCGCCAGGATGACACGTGACACCCGTCGGATGGGAATCCAACAGGCAGCCTCCAGTGCCTGGGCAGCCTCGTCGATAAACAAGGTTCCGAACTTCTGCCCTTCCAGCAGACGGTTGGCTGAGCCCACGAGGGTACAGGCGATGACACGGGCTTCACCAAATAGTTGGGCATTGATGCGCACCTCCAGTTCTGTCGCCCGTTCCTTCAGACGATCCAGTTTCTGGTGGTATTTGTCGTCCCGTCGTTTCCGTTGGGCACGGAGCTCACGGATGGCCTTTCGGATAGCCCACAGCTGGTCGTAGTCGGGATGGGCCTCGAAACGGCGCTCATAGGTGAAGGAGAGCATCTTATCGTTCACGCGTGTGGGATTACCGATACGCAGCACGTTGACGCCGCGATCCACCAGCTTCTCTGAGATCCAATCCACCGCCATGTTACTCTGTGCACAGACCAGTACCTGGTTCTCTCGTCGCAGCGTCTCGTAGATGGCTTCCACGAGCGTGGTTGTCTTACCCGTTCCCGGAGGACCATGGACAATCGCCACATCCTTGGCCCGCAGTACTTTGTTTACCGCCGCTTCCTGAGTTGCATTCAGATAGGGTAAATGGATGTCGGCAAAACTGAAGGTCTCTGCCTGTTGATGCGAATAGAACAGGTCGCGCAGATAGCCTAACCTGCCTTTGGCCTTCATCACACGGTCGAGAGCGTCGAACATCATCTTATAGCTGGTCTCATCGAAGAACAGCTGTACCCCGACGTTCTCGGCGCCCTGCACGTCGATGAGCTGACCGTTGTCGGGAACGGCGATCACCATCCTGTCGCCATCGACATAGCTCACGGTGGCGGTGAAGGGGAAGTAATGGATGCTAGCTTGACTGGTCTGACTGGCTTTGGTAGCAAAGAATACCACGGGTTTCCCGAACTCGAAGTTATGTTCTATCTCCTCGTCGCCCTGGCGGAACACCTCAACCACCAACTGGTTCAGGGAATTATAATAGCTTTTGCCCATCTTCAGGGGATACCAGGCATCACCGCGCTTCACCTTCCGCTGCAGCCCCATCTCTTCGGTCTGCTTACGGAAGGCTTCCTTCTCGGCCTGATACTCCATCTGGAGCAGCAGCCGTTGCTGTTGGAGTGCCAAAATGGGCGAAACTTGTTGATTTTCCATAATTGGCTGCAAAGTTACAAAAAATATTCGTAACTTTGCAGCCAAATTCATTAAAATGAAACAAATACTGTTAATAAACGACGTTGTAGGTTATGGGAAAGTGGGCATGGGTGCCATGCTTCCGATTCTCTCTTACCTGGGCATTCCGACATACAGTCTGCCCACCGCACTCGTGTCGAACACACTGAATTACGGCAAGTTTAATATCCAGGATACCACCGAATATATAAAAGGTACGTTACCAGTTTGGAAGGAACTGGGTTTCTCGTTTGATGCCATCTGCACCGGTCTGATGTTCAGTGAAGAACAGGCCAAGCTCGTGGCAAGCTATTGCGAGGAGCAGGGCAAGAACGGAACAACGGTCTTTGTCGATCCGATCCTTGGTGACGGCGGACAGCTTTATAATGGTGTGACCGAGCGTCAGGTGGAACTGATGCGTGAGATGGTGGCTGTGGCTCATCTGACCTTCCCGAACTATACCGAGGCCTGTTACCTGACTGGCACTCGTATCAAGTCAGGCAGTATCAGTTGGGAAGAGGCAGGCGACCTGCTCGACAAGCTGAGGGATATGGGCAGTAAGTCGGCATTGATTACTAGTTGTAAGATCGACGGTCATAACTCCGTGGCAGGCTATAACCATTTTAACGACAACTATTTCCATCTGGACTATCACGAGATCCCTGGTCTTTTCCATGGTACGGGCGACATCTTCTCTGCTGTTCTCATCGGTCATCTGTTGAATGGGGAGCCACTGAAAAGCAGCACCCGTCAGGCGATGGATACCGTCTTCCGTATGATTGAACGTTATAGTGATACCGATGACAAAAATCGAGGCATCCCTGTAGAGAAATGCCTCGACCTTTTATCGTTAGAAGATGATCTTGGAGAGCGGTAACTTCAGATAGTGGATAATCATCTCCACGATCTCGTCCTCTGAGTGATCGTCAGCGTTGATCACGAGGTCATAGTTACGGGTGTCATAACGGGAAGAACCTGTGTATTTCTTCACATAGTTCTCACGGCCCTCATCCACCTCCTTGATAATGGCTTCGGCCTCTTCCGCAGTGATGTTATTTTTCTTCATCACTCTCTCTATGCGGCGCTTCATGGAAGCCTGGATCAGGACGCTCAGATGGTTGGGATGATCGCGGAAAATATAGAAGCCGCTACGACCGGCGATGACGCATGAGCCGTCGGCAGCGATACCCTTCAGGATCTCCGTCTCAGCCTTGAAGATATCGTCGGTAATCAGGAAGTCCGGCATGGAGGCATAGTCGGGAACGATGCGGGGGGCCACGTAATTGGGCATCATCATGATGCTACGCTTGAATTCTGCCCACCAGTTGTGCTCCTGTCCTTTCAGTCGCTCAATCTCATCTGTGGTGAGACCATACTTCTTTTTCAGCTCCTGGATAAGCGCCTTGTCATAGAAAGGCACCTCAAGCCGCTTGGCCAGTTTCTCGCCGACCGTTCTACCACCGGAACCAAGTTCACGGTTGATTGTAATTACAAAAACTTCGTCCTGTTTCATCTTGTTTGATTGGTTAGTGCTCTGCAAAGTTAAGCATTAATTCTGAAACAACGTATATTTTGAGGCATAAATTTGCAAATTTAAGGAAAAGTTTGTATCTTTGCCCAGTCATGACGTGTGTTCACCCTTTGAAAACAAACTTGCCGAAGCCCGCGTATTTCACGGATCCTTTCTGCTATGAGCCTCACCCGTTGTGCCTGTTGGCGGCGGCGGAGGTGAAGCAGGAATTGGTGCGCATGCCGCTCACTGAGGGTAAGATGTTTGGGGTGCTGGTGGTGGAAGAAAGTGAAAAGCTGGGGTTCCTGGCAGCGTATTCCGGTCTGTTGGAAGGGCGCAACGACTGGCCGTACTTCGTGCCGCCCGTCTTCGATGCCCAACAGCCTGACGGCTATTTCAAGACGAAGGAACGCGAGATTTCTCTCGCCTCTCTCCACGCTCCACTCTCCACTAAAACCATGTCGCAGGAGTTGCAGCTGTGGCTCTTTCAACAATATCGGTTATTAAATGCCCGAGGCGAAACAAAGGATTTGGTGGAGGTGTGGCAGGACTATTACAATACACCCCGTATCCGTAGCAGATACCCATTGCCACCTGGTGGGACGGGTGACTGTTGTGCACCGAAGCTGTTGCAATATGCTTATCTCTATCATCTGAAACCTGTCTGTATGGCGGAGTTCTGGTGGGGGGAATCGCCCAAGAGCCTGATTCGCCATCACGCACAGTTCTATCCTGCCTGTCGTGGGAAATGTAAGCCGGTGCTGACCTGGATGCTACAGGGACTTGATGTCGATCCCCATACGGATACGGCCGGGAGCGTCCGTCAGGAACCGACCATCATCTATGAAGACGAAGTGATGGCTGTGCTCAATAAACCTGCAGGGATGCTGAGTGTGCCAGGAAAGACAGATGCCCCCTCCGTAGCCTCCTGGGCACAGGAACGCTGGCCTGGAGCGATGACCGTTCATCGGCTCGACATGCAGACCTCGGGACTGATTGTCGTTGCGAAGACGATGGAAACCTACCGCCTGTTGCAGGAGCAGTTTGTAAACCGTACAGTCAAGAAACGATATATTGCAATCGTAGAGGGCGTTCCTCAGGCAGAACATGGTATCATTGACCTTCCTCTTAGCAGCGATCCCTTGAACCGTCCGCTACAGATTGTGGATCACGAAAACGGGAAACGTGCCATTACTGAATATCGAATTATGTCATCCTCCCCATCGGGGAGGAGAAATATTGCTTTGATGGCATTGTGGCCCCATACGGGACGTACCCATCAGTTGCGGATGCACTGTGCCCATAGCGAAGGACTGGGTTGTCCCATCGTGGGCGATGAACTCTACGGTCAGAAAGCTGACAGACTCTATCTGCACTGCGACCATCTGAGGCTTGTTCACCCCGTCACAGGAAAAGAAATGAGTTTTAATTCGGAAAAACCTTGTGAATTCGAAATAAAATGCTTATCTTTGTCACCGAAACAACTCTAAAACAATAAGATTATGGTTAAGCACATTATCCTCTGGACACTGAATCCAGAACTCTCTGAAGAAGAGAAGAAGCAGGTGAAGGCCGGTATCAAGGCAGGTTTGGAAGGTCTTATGGGCAAGGTTCCCGGGCTCATCGACGTGAAAGTGATTATCGATGGTCGTCTGACCTCGTCGAATGCCGATGTGATGCTCGACAGTACGCTGGAGAGTGAAGAGGCATTGAAAGGCTATGCCGTTCACCCCGAGCACGTAGCCGTTGCTAACGGAAAGGTCCGCCCCTACACCCTGCAGCGCTCTTGTCTCGATTTCGAGATCTAAAAACAAAATAACCCCCGCCAAACGGCGAGGGTTATTAATTTTATCAAGCAAAAGTGATTACTTCTTGTTGATAGCGAGGTCGATAGCAACGGCTACAGATACAGTAGCACCTACCATCGGGTTGTTACCCATACCCAGGAAGCCCATCATCTCTACGTGAGCAGGAACTGAAGAAGAACCTGCGAACTGAGCGTCTGAGTGCATACGACCCAGAGTATCAGTCATACCGTAAGAAGCAGGACCTGCAGCCATGTTATCTGGGTGCAGAGTACGACCTGTACCACCACCGGAAGCTACTGAGAAGTAAGGCTTGCCAGCGAGCACGCGCTCCTTCTTGTAAGTACCGGCTACGGGGTGCTGGAAACGGGTGGGGTTGGTAGAGTTACCGGTGATAGATACATCTACGTTCTCCTTCCACAGGATAGCTACACCCTCACGTACGTCGTCAGCGCCATAGCACTTAACCTTCAGACGGCTAGGATTGTTTCCGTAAGGAACCTCCTTAACCACAGCCAGATCACCAGTGAAGTAATCGAACTTGGTCTGTACGTATGTGAAACCGTTGATACGGCTGATGATCTGGGCGGCGTCCTTACCAAGACCGTTTAGGATCACGCGGAGCGGCTTCTGGCGCACCTTGTTGGCCATCTCGGCAATCTTAATGGCACCCTCAGCAGCAGCGAAACTCTCGTGACCAGCCAGGAAGGCGAAGCACTCGGTCTCCTCGCGGAGCAGACGAGCGGCGAGGTTACCGTGACCGATACCTACCTTACGATCGTCAGCTACTGATCCGGGGATACAGAAGCTCTGCAGACCGATACCGATGGCCTCAGCAGCCTCGGCAGCTGTCTTCACGCCCTTCTTAATGGCGATAGCAGCACCACAAACATATGCCCACTTGGCATTCTCGAAGCAGATCAGCTGGGTCTCCTCACACATCTGGTAGGGATCCACACCTGCCTTTTCACAAATCTCGTTGGCCTCCTCGATAGAGTTGATGCCATTCTCCTTCAGAGCAGCAAGAACCTGGTTGATACGGCGCTCCTGACTCTCAAACTGTACTTTTCTAATCATAGTCGTATCCTCCTTTATTCTTTACGTGGGTCAATAGCCTTAACTGCACCCTGATCCTCGGTACGGCGACCGTAAGAACCGGTGAACTTCTTCAGAGCCTCGTTGGCATCCATGCCGTTCTTGATGGCTTCCATCATCTTGCCGAGGTGTACATACTCGTAACCGCAAACCTCATTGTTAGCGTCGAGGTACTGCTTGGTGATGTAACCCTCAGTCAGCTCGAGGTAACGGGTACCCTTAGCCACGGTGCCATAGAGTGTACCAGTCTGTGAACGGAGACCCTTACCGAGGTCCTCCAGACCAGCGCCGATAGGCAGACCGCCTTCAGAGAAAGCACTCTGTGTACGTCCATAGACAATCTGCAGGAAGAGCTCGCGCATAGCGGTGTTGATAGCATCGCACACGAGGTCGGTGTTCAGAGCCTCGAGAATGGTCTTACCGGGCAGAATCTCAGAAGCCATAGCGGCAGAGTGAGTCATACCGGTGCAACCGATGGTCTCTACGAGAGCCTCCTGGATGATACCGTCCTTCACGTTCAGGCTCAGCTTGCAGGCGCCCTGCTGAGGTGCGCACCAGCCGATACCGTGGGTATAACCAGAGATCTCCTTGATTTCCTTCACTGCAACCCACTTGCCCTCCTCGGGGATAGGTGCAGGTCCATGATAAGCGCCCTTACAAACGCTACACATGTTTTCAACTTCTTTAGAATAAATCATTGATAATAAAATATAAATAAGACGTTAAACAAATATATAATTTTCCCTTTCGGCCTTAAACTTCATTAGTGGCGTACAAAATTACTCGTTTTTTACGAACATTCCAAGTGTTCTTCTGTCTATTTAGAGATTATTAACATCAAAAATCGGTTTATAGCGGATTTTATTCCCCCTTTTTTTGTATTTTTGCAACTAAATATAGCAAACAGTGACAAATCAAGAGATCGATCAGCGGGTGGAACGTGCCGTAGAGAATTTCATGGCAGGCTATGGCTGTTGCCAGAGTGTGGTTGCGGCTTTTGCCGATTTGTATGGTCTCGACGACACGTTGGCCAAGAAAGTGGCTGCCGGATTTGGCGGCGGTGTGGGCAGGATGCGCATGATGTGCGGTGCCGTCTCAGGCATCGTCATGCTCATAGGACTGGACTGCGGTCAGACCGAGGGCAGCGACCGTGAGGGCAAGTCAGCCTGCTATAAGGTCGTACAGGAGCTGTTGGCCCAGTCGAAACAGGAGAACGGCAGTCTGATCTGTGCCGAGATCCTAGGCATCCAAGGTCATCAGAAAGCGGTCTGCAGCTATGTGGCTTCCGAGCGTACGGCTGAATACTACAAGAGCCGTCCCTGTGCCGCCAAGGTCGAGAGTGCTGCCCGTATTTTTGCCAACTATCTCAAGCAGAAAGTAAACGGAAAAGACTGATTCACATTAATAATATATATATGATTATAAAAAACATACACGCCAGGGAAATCCTGGATTCACGTGGTAACCCCACGGTGGAGGTGGAGGTGACGTTGGAGAGTGGCATCATGGGGCGTGCCTCTGTGCCCTCAGGCGCTTCCACAGGTGAGAACGAAGCCCTTGAGCTTCGCGATGGCGACAAGAGCCGATATCTCGGTAAGGGCGTGCAGAAGGCTGTCGAGAATGTCAATCGGGTGATTGCGCCAGCCATCATCGGCATGAGCACCCTTGAACAGCGTCAGATCGACATGAAAATGATCGCCCTCGACGGTACGCCGACCAAGAAGAACCTGGGTGCCAACGCCATCCTCGGTGTGTCGCTGGCGGTTGCCCATGCGGCTGCCGCTTATCTGCAGATACCTCTCTACCGTTACCTCGGTGGCACGAACACCTATACCCTTCCTGTGCCGATGATGAACATCGTCAACGGTGGGGCTCACTCCGATGCGCCTATCGCCTTCCAGGAGTTCATGATCCGTCCCATCGGTGCCAAGTCCGTGAAGGAGGCCATCCGCATGGGTGCAGAGGTGTTCCATAACCTCGCCAAACTGCTGAAGGCCCGTGGCCTCTCTACCGCCGTCGGTGATGAGGGTGGCTTCGCCCCTGACTTCCAGAGTATCGAGGATGCCCTCGACACCATCATGGAGGCGATTAGGGCAGCCGGCTATCAGCCGGGTAAGGACGTGACGATCGCCATGGACTGCGCAGCTTCCGAGTTCGCAGTCCTGGAAAAAGGTCAGCGCTTCTATGACTATCATCAGCTGAAGAACGGTAAGAAGAAGGATCCTAACGGTCGGAAACTCTCCGGCGAGGAGCAGATTGCCTATCTCGAAGCGCTGATAACACAATATCCTATCGACTCCATTGAGGACGGTCTCGATGAGAACGACTGGACCAACTGGGTACAGTTGACCGAGAGGATCGGCAGCCGCTGCCAGCTCGTGGGCGACGACCTGTTTGTCACCAACGTGAAGTTCCTGGAGCAGGGCATCAAGATGGGTGCTGCCAACTCGATCCTGATCAAGGTGAATCAGATTGGCACCCTCACCGA
>Ga0265300_10000900_pt1 | contig 29694 bp, 22 predicted proteins | sample AusTroGonzalo_MG_FD_193482 | JGI IMG/M metagenome (GOLD analysis project Ga0265300, IMG submission 193482) | Bovine rumen microbial communities from tropical cattle in Woodstock, Queensland, Australia - Gonzalo_03 | ecosystem: Host-associated > Mammals > Digestive system > Stomach > Rumen ...
CCCCGATGAGGACGGCGGTGAGGGGCTCGAGGGCGCCGAGGATGGCGGTGGGTGTAGAACCGATATATTTGGCGGCATAGACCATCATCACCAAGGCCATGATGGCAGGGACGATGGCGAGCCAGCCGACGAAGAACCAGGCTCGTGGCGTGGGGGGCAGGAGCACGGGCTGACCACTGAGGAGGGCGAAGAGGAGCATGCCGAGGGCACAATAGAGGAGGACGTAGAAGTTGATTTTGAAGGAGGACATGTGGAGCGGGAACTTGTCGACGACGATGATGTAGAGCGCATAGGTGAGCGCGGAGACAAGGACGAGGACGACCCCTGCAAGGCTGAGGGTGCCGGAGCCGGAGCCAAGGCTGAGGAGCATGACTCCCACGAAGGCCAGTACGATGGAGAGGAGGGTGACTGTGGTGACCCGTTCGCGGAAAAAGAGCGCCATGATGGCGGCGGTCATGACGGGATAGGTGAAGAGGATGGTGGAGGCGACACCGGTGGCCTGGGGGTTGAGGTTGAAGGCGAGATAGAGTGTCAGCGAGGAGCCTATGAAGAGGGGCCCGAGGGAGGAGAGAGTGAAGAACTCGCGCCTGTCGAGCCGCAACGACTCGCCTGCGACACGGCCACGCACGACCATGACGAGGGCGATGATGACCCAGGCCAATCCGAAACGGTAAAAAAGAACCGAGGGGGTATTCATCCCCTCGGCATAAAGGTTGATAGCACCGAAATTATTGGTGCCGTAGCAAACGGCCGCCCCGATGGCGCAAATCGTGCCAAAAAATTTTTTATTCATCAATCGGGTTGGTCGCCGAAGTAGGCGTTTTTGACCATGGTGCCGTCGGCGCGCATGGAATAGGTAGCGGACTCGCGGCTGCTGGAGTGACGGCCTTCATAGAGCTCCTCATCGACGGAATCGAGAGCCGACATGCGCTGCACGAGGTCGGGACCATTAGGATTGTTGCGAAGGAGGTCGTGGATACGACGGATACGGTCGGCCGCGGTCTTGACATCGTTCTCGTTCTCGAAGGCGCTATGGAAAGAATTGTCGGTGGCGACTTTGACGGGCTCGGGCTTAGCGGGCTCGGCCATCACGGCGACGGGCTCCTCCATGGGTTTGTTGAGGAAATCGAACGAGGGCTTAAATTCAGGTTTAGGTTCGGTCTTGGGCTCGGGAGAGACCAGCTGGATATCCTCGACGAGGAGGTCGACCTCTTCTTTCACAGGCTGCTGCACCTTCACCTCGGGCTTGGCCGTGGTGTCGTCCTCGAAGGGGATGATATTGATGGGGCCACGGGCAGTCTCGGGCTTGTTGATGATTCTGATTTCATCGTCTGCGACGGGCTGCAGGTCGACAGGCTTGGTGTCGGGGCCTTCGAGTTCATGACGCTGCGGGCGCTGAACGGACTCGTTTTTCTTCTGCTCGAAACCTGTGGCGATGAGGGTCACCTTGAGTTCGTCGTCGAGGCTGTCGTCGACACCGGCACCCCAGATGACATCGGCGGTGCCGTCGGTGCGGTCGAGGATGAAGTCGGTGATTTCGCCGATTTCGTCCATTTTAATTTTATGGTCGGGGGAGTAGGAGAAATAGAGGAGGACATTCTTGGCTCCGCGGATGTCGGAGTCGTCGAGGAGAGCGGAGGTGGAAGCGGCGGTAATGGCCTCGATGGCGCGTTTCTCGCCCTTGCCGGAACCCGCACCCATAAGGGCTGTGCCGGAGTGTTCCATGACGGTGTTGACATCCTGGAAGTCGATATTGACGCTTCCGCTGCCGGTGATAATCTCGGCGATACCCTTGGCGGCAGTGAGGAGGACGTCGTCGGCCATTCCGAAAGCTTCGGAGATGTCGAGGTCGCCATAGGAGCGGAGTTTGTCGTTGTTGATGACGATGATGGAGTCGACATGCTTGCGGAGTTCCTCAATGCCTGCCTCAGCCTGGTCGCGGCGGCGCTTGCCTTCGAAGGAGAAGGGACGAGTGACGATGGCCACGACGAGGATTTTCTTATTTTCGTCGTTGTCGAGGTCGATGCTCTTTGCAATCTCAGCGATGACAGGAGCAGCGCCGGTGCCGGTGCCACCACCCATACCGGCGGTGATGAAGAGCATCTGGGTGTTGTGGGTCAGGGCATCCTTGATGTCGGCAGCCTTGTCGACGGCGGCCTTGCTGGCGCGTTCGGGCTTGTTGCCGGCACCGAGGCCGAGGTTGCCGAGGGGTATCTTATTGGGGACAGGAGAGGCGTTGAGGGCCTTCATGTCGGTATTACAGACGATAAAATCAACACCTTTAATACCCTGACGGAACATGTGGTTGACAGCATTGCCGCCACCACCTCCCACACCGATGACTTTGATGTAGGACGACTGTCCCTTGGGGGAATCAAAAGCGAAGAAAGGTGCCTGCTGAGCGGGCTGATTAACGAAATTGGTATTGTCCTCCATGTGCTTGTATATTTCTATCTTACTGAATAAGAATTTCTTAATTAAATAGTGCCGTATAAAATAGACTGCATAAAAATACTAATAATCCGCGAGACAAAGGGGTATTCTACAAGTTAGTTTTCAACAAGTTATACACAACACGGTATTGCTTGATTGTTTGAGTGCTTGAGTGCTTGATTGCTTGAATGTGTTAGTCGTCGATACCTGTCTCGCCGAAGACCTTGCCAAAGAAGTCTTTCAGACGGCCGTCGAAACTCTCGCCTTTGGGTTTCTTGGGCTGTTTTTTGTTGGGCTTGGTTTCTTCTTCGTCTTGCACGGGTTCGGGAGCGACAGGAGCGTCGCTCATATTCTCGAAGATATCTACATGCGAGCCTTCTCTGCGTTTGGTCTCCTCGGCGGGTTTGAGGGAAGTCTCCTCTTTGAAGAAGTCTTCCTCAAATCCTTCGTTCTCGAGCTCGGACTGCTCGATACCATAGAGGACGAGGCCAATACCGGTGGCATACATGGGGTGTGCCAGTTCGTCGAAAGCCACGCTGGAGGTGTCGAGATGCTCGTTGGGAATGCCGATGCGGGTGTCGGTTGTGGTAATGAGTTCGCAGAGGTCCTTGATATTCTTGAGCTGGGCACCGCCACCGGTGAGGGCAATGCCGGCGATGAGTTTTTTGTGATAGTTGGAGACCTTGATGGAGTAGTCGACCTGCTCAAGGATCATACGTGTACGGGCATTGATGATGCCGGCAAGGGTCTTGACATAGATTTCGCGCGGAGCCTGGCTGCGGATTCCGGGGATGGCGATAACATCGTTCTCGGAAACGGCAGAGACGAGGCAGGAGCCGAACTTGATTTTGAGGCTTTCGGCCTGTTTCTTGAGGATGTTGCAGCCTTCGCGGATATCGTTGGTGATGGCGTTGCCGGCGAGGGGCAGCACTTCGGTATGGCGAATGATGCCGTCGTAGAAGATAGCCACGTCGGTGGTGCCACCTCCGATATCGACCATAGCCACGCCAGCGTCACGGTCGGCGTCGTCGAGGACGGCCTTGGCCGAGGCGATGGGTTCGAGGACGACACCTTTGATGTGGAGGCCTGCATCCTGAACAGCATACTTGATGTACTGAAGGTTCTGCACATTGGCGGTGACCATGTGGAAATCGGCTTCGAGCATCTTACCAACAACTCCCACGGGGGAGATTTCGCGGCTGAGAGGTTCACGGTCGACGATATACTGCTGGGGGAAAACATGGATAATCTCTTCGCCCGGCTGGAGCATGGTGTTGTACTGCTCGTTGACGATGCGGTCGACATCCTCCTGCTCGATGAGGCGGTGGTCGGCGGGAATCATAATGCTGCCGTGGCTGGGACGCGACTGGATATGCTGTCCGGCGATACCCACCCACACCTCGTCGATGTCGACATCGGCCTGGTCGGCAGCATCCTTAACGGCACGGCGAATGGACTCAGAGGTGTCTGTAATACTCTTCACCACACCATGTTCCACGCCTTTGGAGTCGGTTTTGCCAAAGCCCAAGATTTTCACTTTCCCTGACTCGACACGCATGCCCACGAAACAGGCGATTTTAGTGGTTCCAATGTCGAGACCTACAATGATTTCATTTTCCATAATATCGATATTTATTGTTTGATTGCTTGATTATTTGATTGCTTGGGTTGTTTATTCTCTTTTTGTGCAGACGACCTGGCCTTTGAATTTGAGGCTTATCTTGGAGTAGGTGTTCCATCCGGCACGGGGCATACCGTTGTGGTAGAACGCCACGAGGTCAGCAAACTTGCTATCGAGGCCTTCGGCATCGCCAAGTTCGATAATTTGGTCGCCCACTTTGGGTACCATCAGCACCTCGCCGTTGCGATGGACGTAGAGTTGGTCGATAAGGGGTTTGTAGTTGGCATGGGAGTCGAGGAAGAGAGCCACCTTCCAGAGACTCTGTATCTGGGCTTTGACGGTGTCGGAAGAGAGTCGCCCGACAAAGTCGCCCGAAGCGACAACGACATTGCACTCGCCGAGCTCTGAGGTGGGGAGGATGTGGCCTTCGAGGTCGATATAATATTCATAATTGCCAAAGAAAAGACGTGCCACAGGATGTCGCTGGGTGGCATGAATGACGATTTTCCCGCTGACGCTGACGGTGGCGGAGACATGGGTGAGGAAGGGTACGTGAAGGGCCTCTCGAGCAACCTGACGGCAGTCGACCTGTCGCACCTGTTTCTGCATAAGGTCGGGGATGCGGCTCATGAGGGTATCGGCAACAACTCTCTGGTCGACAAGTTGCGGGGTGTTGCCATAGTTTATCTCCACCTCAATACCACGGACACGCATGTGGGAGCGCATCACATTGGCCACCACTACGAGGATGGTCAGGAGGAGAACGCTCGCAACGATGAGTGCTATTTTGGCAGGTCGTTTCATTTCAATGGTTAATGTTTAGTTTAAGAGTTGTTCGCGGAGGGTGGTTTCAAGGCGAGGAACGAGGCGGTCGATGTCGCCCGCACCAAGGGTGAGTACGATATCGGGGCAGAGAGCGGGGACCAATTCAAGGGCCTGGTCGGGGGTACAGAGATACTTGGACATGGTGTCCATTTTGCGGAGCACCATGGATGAGGTGACACCGAGGATGGGCTTCTCGCGGGCGGGGTAGATGGGGAGCATAATGACTTCGTCGAGAGTCTGAAGGACACGGGCGAAGTCGTCGGCGAGGTCACGAGTGCGGGAATAGAGGTGGGGTTGGAAGATGCCCACAACTCGCTTGCCAGGGTAGAGGAAGCGGACGGCCTCAATGGTGCGTTCGATCTCCTGGGGGTGGTGGGCGTAGTCGTCGATGTAGATGAGATCCTTCTCGCGAATGCGGTAGTCGAAACGGCGGCGCACACCAGCAAAGGTCTTGAGGCCGTGACGCAACTGGAATTGGTCGAGGCCGCAGGTGAGAGCCACGGCAGAGGCGGCGACGGCGTTTTCGACATTGACGAGCGGGGCTCCATCGAGTTCAAGGTCGTAGAGGACTCCGTCGGGGGTGCGGAGGTCGAAGAAAAGGTTGCCACCATAGTTGCGGACATTGATGGCGTAGTAGTCGGCTTCGATACCGCGGGCAGTATAGGTCAGAATGCTTGAATGCTTGATTGTGTGATTGTCTGAATGGTGGTCCTCGTGGTCGTGGTGATGATGGTCGTGGCCGTATTCAACGAATTCCTCTCCGTCGAGGGTACGGAAAATGTCCGTTTTCAGGAACAGGTGTCCATCGGGGACCGTCTGGTTGGCGAATTGCAGGTATGCCTCGAGCATGTGCTCGTGGGTGCCGTAGATGTCGAGGTGGTCGGGGTCGGTGGCGGTGATAACGGAGATGTAAGGGTGGAGCTGGAGGAAGGAGCGGTCGTATTCGTCGGCCTCGACGACGACATAGTCGCTCTTGTTATCGACGACAAGATTGCTGTCGAAGTTTTTGCTGATGCCGCCAAGAAAGGCGCTGCATCCACAGTCGGCTTTGGAGAGCAAATGGGCAATGAGGGTAGAAGTGGTGGTCTTTCCATGACTGCCGGAAACGGCGATGCACTGTTTGCCACGGGTGAGTTCGCCTAGCATCTGAGAGCGTTTCTCCATGGGAATGCCACGAGATACGATGGCTTGGAATTCGCGGGTGTCGGCGGGGACGGCGGGGGTGTAGACCACGAGATCGAGGTCCGCAGGGATAAGCTCGGGGTTGTCGTCGTAATGAATCGAGATGCCTTCGGCCTCGAGCTCGGCGGTGAGAGGACTGGGTGTGCGGTCGTAGCCACTGACGCTGTCGCCGCGACGGTGGAAATAGCGCGCCAGCGCGCTCATTCCGATGCCTCCGATGCCAAGAAAATAGTAATTCATTATAACGTTTAGAGTTTAAAGGGTTTGAGAAGTTTAAGGGGTTTGCGGGTTAGAGGTTTTTGAGGTTCTCGAGTTGTTGGAGTTCGTCGGGGAGGGGTCTGGATTTCGCTTTGTCAGGTTTGCCATAGAGCAACTCAGAGATTTGGTCGACAATCTTGTCGGCGGCGTGGCGGACAGCCATCTTGGAGATGGCGGTACTCATGGAGTTCTGGCGGCTGGGCGACTCGAAGATTTCCTTGACGGTGAAGAGTCCCTGACTGTTGCAGTCCGCATCCTTCACCATCACAGCGGCACCACGGTCGACGAGGGCGAGGGCGTTCTTCGTCTGATGGTCCTCGGCGACATTGGGCGAGGGAATGAGTACCACAGGCTTGCCAACAAGGCAGAGTTCACTGATGGCGATGGCTCCGGCACGAGACACCACGATGTCGGCTGCAGCATAGGCCATATCCATACGGGAGATGAACTGGTGCACCTTCACCCATTGTCCCACACCGGCACGTTCCACGGCGGCCACAGCCTCGTCGTACATCCAGCGACCCGTCTGCCAAAGGAGCTGTATGCGGTTCTCGCGGAAGAAGTGGAGGTGATTGATAATCATCTCGTTGATGCTTCTGGCACCAAGGCTACCTCCCACGGAGAGCAGCACACGGCCTTCGGCTTCAAGTCCGAAGTGGGCTCGGCCTTCGACGGCGGTGGCCGTCATCTGCTCGATGTCGGCACGGACGGGGTTACCGGTGAACACTATCTTCTCCTTGGGGAAGAAGCGGTCCATTCCTTCGTAGGCCACACAAATGCGGCAGGCCTTGCGGGCCAGCATCTTGTTAGTGAGACCGGCGTAGGAGTTCTGCTCCTGAAGGAGGGTTTTGTAGCCCATAGCGGAAGCGGCCTTCAATGTGGGCTCACTGGCAAATCCGCCGACACCCACCACGATGTCGGGCTCGAACTCGCGGAGCAGCCCCTTCACTTTCTGGCGACTCTTCAGTATGCGGAACGGCAGCTGGAGGTTCTTGATGATATTGGCGGGCGTGAGCTTGCGCTGCAAGCCGGCGATGGGCAGACCTACAATCTTGTAGCCTGCCGCGGGCACCTTCTCCATCTCCATGCGTCCTTCGGCACCGACAAACAGAATGTCGGCGTCACTCCAACGGGCTTTCACGGCATTGGCAATAGCCACTGCGGGGAATATATGTCCGCCGCTGCCTCCTCCACTGATGATGATTTTCATTTTCTTAGGGTTTAATAGGTTAAAGAGGTTTAAAGGGTTTAAGAGGTTATTTGTCGGTATCGTCGGTTATTGTCATTTCGTTCTCTACATTTTCCGATTCTTCATTCCTCTTTTCCAATTTTTCATTCTTAGTTCTTTTCTCTCCATTCTCATACACTCCTGCCGCCACCGACTGGATGATTCCCATTCCGAAGCTGAGGAAAAGGTAGGCTGTACCGCCATAGCTGATGAAGGGCAGCGTCTGTCCCGTCACTGGCAGCACGCCCACGGCCACGCCCATGTTGGCCAGCGCCTGCAGGTATATCATCGTTCCGAGTCCCGCCACCGTGAGGGCTCCGAAGCGTCCGTTGCATTTCCACGCCAAACGCACACAGCGGAAATAGAAGAAACTGTAGAGCACAAGCACGAGTATTCCTCCCACAAGGCCTGTCTCCTCAATGATGATAGCATAGATGAAATCGTTATGCGACTGCGTCATCAGGCGGGCATAGAGCGTATTGCCCGGGCCTACGCCGAACACGCCGCCACGAGCCACTGCGATACGGGCGTCGTTCTCCTGGGTGATAACCGTGGGGTCGGGATCGTCAAAATAGGAGTGCAGACGGTGGCCCCACGTGCTCGAACGCTCCATGAGCTGCTCCGTCTTCACTTCGCCATCCTTTCCTTTCTCCTCGCCACTCCGATAGTGATTCACGGCCACCGCCAGTCCCACGGCGGTGCCAGCCACCAGCACAATCATTATTCGCCACCACCACTTTCGGTCCACTCCGCCGAAGAAGAGCATCAGGTAGCACGAGACAAACAGCAGGGCGGCCGTAGAGAAGTTCTCCGGCAGCACGAAGGCCGCCACGAGGACAATATAGGCCAGCAGCGAGAAGAAGGTCCCCTTATCCGCCACCTGCTCCTTTTTGAGGGTCAGCATGCGGGCTATGAAGAGTACCAAAGCAATCTTCGCCACCTCAGAGGGCTGGAACTGGTTCACCAAGGGTATCCTGAGCCAGCGGCCACCCATCATCAGCGTCACTGCTAACAGAACGATGGAAACCCAAAGGCCCAATACCGCGAAACGCGAGAAGAATCGGTAGTTGATTCTGCTGCACACCGCCACAATGACCCACGAAGCAGCGACAATCAGCAGGTGCCTGAGGAAAAGTCCCGTGGGCCCGCCGGCGCTGTCGTGCGAATAGGCCTCCAAGCCTATGGCGCTGTAGACACCCACAAGCGAGATGATGCTGAGCAGCAGGAATACTACCCAGAGCGTCTTGTCTCCCCTGATTATCTTGGTCACTTTCATAATTCGTTCACTTCATGGCGGAATTCCTCCCCTCGGTCGGCCACATCGTGGCCGTTGTCGCAGGCGGGAGAGTAGAGCACCTTCACGTCGTCGCTCTCATAGTGGTAGGCACTCTGCAACGCATCGGCCATCGTGGCACAGTCCTCGATGGCGGGGACAACGCCGGAGAAGGCCTTGTGCAACGACTCACCACCCGCGCCCACGATGAGCAGCTTTCTCACCTTGCGCAACGCCGGAGGCACCAGACGGCTGTAGTCGGCAGCCTTCTTAGGTGCGTCAACGATCCATATCAGTCCGCCGGAGGTACTTTCCAACGAGTACCATGTGGCATTGATGCTACGTGCAGCGGCGTCGTTGATATATTCGCGGCCACGCACCCGCGCCACAAATTCTAAGCGGTAGCGGGTCTCCTCCATCCGGTTGAAACAGGCCCTGAGGGCCTCGTTACGCATGGTCTTCAGTCGCTGAGTGTCGATACCAGCGAGCCCGATGTGCGTCCTCTCACGCCCCTCCTTAACCAAAGTATCAATAGTCATTATAGTGATTGTTTGTTTGCTTGATTGCTTGAGTTCTTTAAACTTTAAACTTTAAACCTCACCTCAGTTTCAACGTTGACAAGGTAAATATCGCCAGCAATATAGCGATAATGATGAATCTCACCGTCACCTTCTCCTCGGCCTGTCCCTTCTTCTGGTAGTGATGGTGGAGGGGGGTCATCAGGAACGGTCTCTTCTCCACAGGCACCAACTCCGACGGCGGCAGGTGATGTTTCCGACGGTAATATTTGCAATAGGATGTCTGGATAATCACCGACAGGTTCTCCACCACATACACCCCGCAGAGCACCGGCAGCAACAGTTCCTTCTTGATGAGCACTGCAAAGACCGCAATGATGCCGCCGATGGAGAGCGACCCCGTGTCGCCCATGAAGATGTCCGCCGGGTGACCGTTGAACCACAGGAATCCTATCGTGGCCCCCACGAAAGCGGTGCTGAAGATAGCCAACTCGCCGATATTTGGCAAATACATGATGTTGAAATAGGTGGCCATAATGGCGTTACCGCTCACCCATGCCAACAGTGCCAGTGCGCCACCATTGACAGCCGCCACACCCGTGGCGATGCCGTCGATACCGTCAGTCAGATTCGAGGCATTGCTCACGGCAGTGACTATCAAAATAATAACCAGCACATACACCACCCATACCAAGTCCTGCGCCCAGTCACCCATCCAGGTCACCAACCACGCATAGTCAAACTCGTTGTTCTTCACAAAAGGAATCGTCGTTGTGGTGCCGCCGCTCAACGCCGGATGGTAGACAATCAACAGTCCCACAACCAGGGCTAACAGCACCTGTCCGAGGATTTTGTATTTCCCAGCCAGACCCTTCTTGCCACGGGTCTTCTTCAGATAGTCGTCCAAGAAGCCCAGCATTCCTAACCACACCGTGGTGCCCACCATGATGAGCACATAGATATTGTCGAGTTTGGCGAAGAGGAGTGTGGGAATGAGTATGGCGGTAAGGATAAGCAGTCCGCCCATGGTGGGGGTATTGGCTTTCCGCGCTGCACCCTCGAGTCCCAGTTCGGTACGCACCTCATCCATCATTCCCATCTTGTTCTTCATCCAACGGATGAAACGCTTTCCGAAGAGCAGCATAATCAGCAACGAAGTCACCATACCTGCCGCCGCACGGAACGTAATGCCGATGAAAGCTCCCGCCCCGGGAACATGAATTCCCATGTCGTTAAGCCATTCTAACAGATGATAAATCATATATTATCTTTGATAAAGTTTAAGGTTTAAAAATTCTCTATTTTCAATTCTCCCCTTTCACTGTTAACCATTTCCCCGCCTCCTCCACATCGTCAAAGTGGTTCCTCACTCCGTTCACTTCCTGATACGTCTCGTGACCTTTGCCGGCAATGAGGACAATGTCGCCCTCTTTGGCCAGCATACAGGCCGTGCGGATTGCCTGATGGCGGTCGGTGATTCTCACCGTCCTGCTCAACTGCTCGGCCGTGAGTCCCGCCTCCATGTCGTCGAGGATGCTCTCCGGCTGCTCCGTGCGCGGGTTGTCACTCGTCAGCACCAGCTTGTCGCTGCCGTCGGCAGCAATCTGCGCCATCTCAGGCCGTTTCGTCTTGTCACGGTCGCCACCACATCCCACAACGGTAATCAACTGCTGTGTGGGCCGACGGATGGCATCGATGGTCTCAATGACATTCTGCAGCGCGTCGGGCGTATGCGCATAGTCGATAATGGCCGTCACACCGCATCCACTCACATACTGGAACCGCCCAGGAGCAGGCTCCAACGTGGAGAGCAGTCGCAACACCTCCTTCTCGTCAGCACCACTGAGCACGGCGGCACCATAGATGGCCAGCAGGTTGTAGGCATTGAACCGCCCTACCAACCGACACCATATTTCCTTCCCATTAATGCTCAACTGCATCCCTTCGAAGCCCTCCTCTATCACCTTGCAGTGGAAGTCGCCCTTCTGTTGCAGACCATAGGTGTAGACCTTGGCGCGGGTGTTCTGCACCATCACACGACCGTTCTTGTCATCGATATTCGTCAGGGCCCATGCCTCTTTGGGCAACGCGTCGAAGAAACCCTTCTTGGCAGCGATATAGTTGGCCATGGTCTTGTGGAAGTCCAGATGGTCGTGGGTGATATTGCTAAAAATGCCGCCCGCGAATTCCACACCGGCAATGCGTTTCTGCACCACGGCATGCGAGCTCACTTCCATGAAGCAGTAGTCACAACCCCTGTCTGCCATCCGACGCAGCAACTGGTTCAGCTCTAAGGCATCGGGAGTGGTGTGGCCTGTGGGCAATTCCTCCTCGTCCACCTTGTTCACTATCGTCGACACCAATCCCACATGGTGTCCCAATTTCCGGAACATCCGGTGCAGCAACGTCACCGTCGTGGTCTTGCCATTGGTGCCGGTGATACCCACCAGCTTCAACTGACGCGACGGGTGACCGTAGAAGTTGGCAGCCATCAGTCCCAACGCTTCACTGCTGTCCTTCACCACCACAAATGTTACCTTCTCACTTTCCACTTTTCGCATTCCACTTTCCACTTCCTCACACACCACAGCAACAGCCCCCTGCTCCGCGGCCTTGCCAATGAAGTCGTGTCCGTCGACCTTCGTGCCACGCTGGGCCACAAAGAGGGTCCCGGCCGTCACTTTCCGCGAGTCGAACTGCAGGTCCTTCACTTCCACCTCCACGTCGCCCACAACCTTGCAGTCAATACCCTGTATAATATCTTTCAGCAACATAATTCTTATAAAGTTTAAGGTTTAAAGGTAACAACATTAACCATTAACTCTTAACTAATTTCAGCATTACAAGTGTTCCTTTTTTTGCCGCTGTTCCAGCACTCGGCGTCTGCGACACCACCTTTCCGTACCCCGTCAGTCTCACTTTCAACCCCATCGAGTGCAGCAACTCCACAGCATCCTTCGCACTCATTCCATAGCAGTTCGGCACACGCCCCTGCACAGGTTCCTCAGCACGATAGGCCGACAACGAGTCCTGTGCTCCGCCGCGATAAACCACCCACCGACTCTCAGGGTTTGCCGTAGAATAACTGCATCCCAGTAGTTCAAAGGCTTTCTTCATCTCACTCTGGTTGCCGCGTAGCAGCACCGGCCGCTGGAGTAGCTTCGCGCTGTCCACGGGCGACAATGCCGCCAAATCCGCGCTCAGTCGCTCATCAATGGCCATTACACAGTCGGCAATGGTCCTAAACACCCGCGCCGCCTGCGTACCAAAAGCCTCATGCGGCACCCGCTCTAACATCACATAACACGTGTAGCGCGGCCGCTCGGCAGGGAAAAAGCCTGCAAACGACGAGTTGTTGTATGCCTGTGTATGGGTCCGCGAGGCCTGGTCGTAGTAGTCGGCGGTACCCGTCTTGCCGGCGAAATGATACACCTCACTCTTCATCCGCTTCGCTGTGCCGTGGTCCACCACACCTTCCAGCATCTCCCTCACCACCTTGGCACTCTCCTTGCTGAATGCCTGATTGCGCAGCACCACGGGTTTCATCTCCGTGCGCCGTCCATGACGGTCCACAATAGCCCGACAGAACAGCGGTTTCACCATTCTCCCGTCACCAGCCAGAGCATTATAGAAGGTGATAATCTGCATCGGGGTGACGGCAGTAGAATAGCCATAGGTGAGGCGCAAGAAGTCGTCCACCGACAAATGCACGTCGTTGATGCTCGTCTTCGGCTCCGGACTCCTCACATCCAAATTCAATTTCTCATACGGGAACACCTGACGCATCAACGCCACCAAGTCGTCCCTACGGTCCCGGTAGTACATCCAGCCTAACTGGCACATGCCCACATTCGACGATTCCTCAATCACTTCCCTCACACTCAACGAATCTCTACCATTCTTCTTGTGACTATCTTTCACCACCCGTGCCGTGGGGAAGACACCCGTGCCTACCCTCACCTTCATTGCCGTGTCTATCTTCAGCTTAGGGTCGTTCAACATGGCCATCAATGCCACTGTCTTCATGGTTGAGCCCGGCTCATAACGACTCGACACCGCCGTGTTCCAGTCTCTCAACTCGTTATATATGGCACTCGACTCCTCACCCTCCACAGGCTTCTGTTCCGCACGGGCCAAGTTGGCACAGGCCACAACATAGCCCGTCTCCACCTCCATGACAATGGCACAGCCCGCCTTGCCGCCAAAGCGCGCAAGGGTCTGTCGCAAAGCATCCTCCGCCACATCCTGTATTCTCGTGTCTATGGTCGAGACGATGTTCACACCGTCAATCCGCTTTTGCAACACCACACGCTCCACGCTGTCGCCATCTGTGCGGTTCTCCGAGGACGAGCCCTCGTCTGGGACATCTTCTATCCACACACCCTTCGTCAGTCTCCTGCTGTTGAACACTCCGTCCCTACCCCGCAAGAGCGAGTCGTAAGCGCCTTCCAAGCCCGTGAAGTCGCCCGTGCCACGTCCATTCTCCAGTCCCACCGTGTTCGAGGCCATTTCCCTGTAGATATGCGCCCTCACCTCGTACTTCACACTCCGACGGTCTACCTCCTTCACCACACATCTCTTCCATCCCGGCAACCGCGCTATCGAAAGCCACACCGAATAAGGCACATGCTGCTCCACCCTGAAACACTGACGGGGATTCTCTTTCTCGCGCTCCTTCTTCACCATCTGCACATAATAGTCCGCAGCATGTCGTCCCATCGACTCACTGAGTATCAAAGCCATCGTGTCCAACGAGGCATACAACACACTGTCACTCACCGCACCCGAAAACTTTTTCTTCCCTTTCTTGTCAGTCTCATACCGTTTCCCTAAGTCCAAATAAAGATCACACTCTGACACAGTCGTCGCCAACACCTTGCCATCACTCGACAAGATATCACCCCGCCGTGCAGGCTCCACCTGATTCACCCTCGCTTCACGGCCAGCGCCCCACTCCCGCCACGATTTCTTCACCACACTGCCATCTGCCAACTTCCCTTCCACCTCGGCCGTCTGCGTCCTCACAATACCCACCACTATTGCCGTCCCCATTCCTAAGGTCAGCAACAAATACAGGGCCAACATTCCCCCGGTCATCCGTGTATTCTTCTCCTTCTTCACTATCTTATCTTTTTTTCAATAACCTATAACCATTAACCCCTCATATCACCTCCGGCGGCGTAGGCATAATCCCCAATCCCTTCTCTCGCTCCAAGTCATCCCTGATCTGCGAAATCCGCACCGCATTCTGATTCATCTTCTGCAACTGTATCTGATGCTCGCGCAACTCGTTCACCCGCTCCTGCACCGCCATCTTCTTTCTACTCAACGACTCCACCTGATAACGGTTGGCCACTACAAGCAACATGTACACCAGACAAAGCAACAGCAAAGGTATCTGCCTCAGCACCAACTTATCCGACAGCACATCGCCTCCCAAAACTTTCGCCACACCCTTCGCTACACCACTCACACGGCTGTTCGACATCGTGACGGGAGTCTCCTCCACCTCATCCTTCATCGCCTCCACACTTTCTCTATTCACCTCCACACTTTCAGCCTTCACCTCTTCCTCGACCGGCGGCATCGGTTGTCTCGTCTCTGGTTCGGGCACAGGCTCATGATGGCGACGACGATTGCCCGTTGGCCTCCTCGTCCCTTTGTCGCTCACAGCCTCTTTCAGAGCCTCGCGAGCCACATCACCCTCAAGTCCCTCTTCCACTGTCTTCTCTCTGAACCTGTTTCCCATATACTATTTTAATTCATTAATGTGTTATTTCGTTCTGCCACTCGGAGCCTCGCACTGCGGGCCCTGTTGTTTCGCGCCAATTCCTCCTCACCGGCCTGCACAGCCCCACGGCTTACCATCCGCATCGGCGACAGCACGTTTCCGTAGAAATCCTTCTCCACCACGCCATCGAAATTGCCGCTACGCATGAAATTCTTCACCAACCGGTCTTCCAACGAGTGGTAGCTGATAACCACCAACCGACCACCCGGCACTAAAACCTCGCTGGCCTGTTGCAACATCTCCTTCAACGCCTCCAACTCGCCATTCACCTCTATACGCAACGCCTGAAACAGCATCGCCAAATACTTGTTCTCCATGCCTCGCGGCAGATGACGCGAGACAGCCTCCTTCAGATCCATCGTCGTCCGAATACCTCCTGTCTCCGCTTTCCGACCTCTGAATTGGACTATCGCTCTCGCCATCTGACGGGCATTCGGCAACTCGCCATAGAGTTTCAACAACCGCGCCAACTCCTCCTCCCCGAGACTATTCACCAAGTCGGATGCCGTCACCTCGCCACGACGGTCCATCCTCAAATCAAGGGCACCGTCGAAACGGGTCGAGAAACCACGCTCAGCCACATCAAATTGATGACTGCTCACACCTAAATCCGCCAATATACCATCCACCTGCCGCACTCCATGCAACCGCAGGAAACTCTTCAAATAACGAAAATTTTCATTGATGAAATCAAACTGAGCACCGTTTTCAACTTTCAACTTTCCACTTTCAACTTTCGCATCCTCATCCTGATCGAACGCCAACAGTCGCCCACCCTCTCCCAATCGTTCCAGAATGGCACGCGAATGGCCACCGCCCCCGAAAGTCACGTCGACATACGTACCGTCGGGATGCAATGCGAGGCCAGCCAAAGCCTCATCCAACATCACTGGGATATGGTACTCACTGCTCATTCTTGACAGGCATTGTGCCCAGCAGCGCCTCTGCCTTCTCGGCAAAATCCCTGCTCGACTGGTTCATCTTCTCGTAGGTCTCACGGCCCCACAGCTCGATGAACTTGCCCGTCGATTGCAACACAATCTCCTTCGCCTTCGCAATCATATGCTTCTGCTCCGCCGGCACCAAAAGCCTGTCGTTCGAATCCAATTCGATAACATTGCCCTCCGTCAGCTTACGAAGCACCTCACGATCTTCGCGGCGATAAGGATTCAGCAGCCCTTGCAACTTCTCCACTTCCTCCCTGAAACTGGCATACGTCCATAACTCCAAACACTCGGCATAGACACTCTCGCGGATAACGAAACGACCGTCCTCCGTCTCCAACTGCCTCTTCAGCGCAATTGGGAACTTGAAGCGGCCATTCGAGTCCACCTTACAGTATTCTTTTCCAAGTATTAAGGCCATTTTTACCTATTTTTTTCAGGGTGTAAAAATACGAAGAATTTTCCAATTTCTGCCTTAAAATTCCAAAATTTGTTATTTTTAACCAATTTTTGCTGTTCATAACCCTAAACGAAAGAATTGAAAAAAAGTTTCACTTTTGTGTTTTTTTTTGAAAAAAAGTAGTTTTTAGACATTCACCATCTCTTGTTGAAAACTTTTTTCCACCCCGCTATCCCGCTATCGCCGTACCAACACCGTCCATGGACGTAGATGGTATAGTGTTGATACACCATTAAAGCGTTGTTCTATGCAGATTGCCAACTAATAACGTTTTTTTCTTGCAGTATTTAATAATATTGGCTACATTTGCATTTCGAAAAAAAAACACTTTTAGGCATTATACTACTGAAATCCAAAGCAATGCACAAAACCGCTTTTTTCCTTTCCATCCTATTGGTAGCGGCGTCCTTCGTTTGCGCCCAAAATACATCCACTGTTCGTACTTCCACCGGACGCGAATTCTGGGTGATGTTCCTTGACAACCAAGGCGACCAAACTCCCCACCAGACCACTCTGACCGCCATCGGCGACAGCAACGCTTCCATTACCGTCTCCAATCCCTCCACAGGCTGGAACACCACGGTTAATATCACTGCCGGCCAGTCTGTCCAGATCACAGTCCCTTTAACGTCTTCCATATCTCACCAATCAAACACCAGCCAAACCAAGCATTTGGGTCTACATGTCACCTCTTCCTCTTCCATTAACCTCTATGCCAAGAACTACAAGTTTAAGTGCAACGATGCAACTCTGATTATACCATCCCATTCATTAGGAACCCAATACATAATGCAGGACTATCAGGGGGACGTCTCCCATTCTTCAATTTCCAGTGCCGAGGTGGGGTTTGTGGCCACACAGAACAATACCATTCTTACCATGGTACTCCCTTGCAATTTAATGAATAACTCTGCAACTGCCGGTGACACTCTGACAGTCAACCTGATGTGTGGCGAAAGCTATCAGCTTATCGCCACTACCCCAGGTTCTTTCTCCGGTATGGAAGTCACCTCCAACGGAAAACCCTTCGCTGCTTTCCAAGGCAATCGCGTAGCCTATATCCCTACGGGTGCCTCCGGAGCCGACCTGCTCTATGAGCAAGCGATACCTGTGGAATACTGGGGCACCGACTACGTAGTCTTGCCCACCAGCGGCCGGAATGGAGACCAAATAAGAATCACTTCATCGGAAGACAATTGTCAGATATATGCCAACGGCACGCTCGTCAGCACCCTACAGAAAGGGGAAACCTTCGAGGACAACTTGAGTGGCGGAAACGCCAAACGCTATACATGTACGCAGAAGGTTTGCGTCGGACGCTACTTGCGCAGTAACTCTTCAGGAGGCAACCCCGGCGACCCCTCGTCAGTCATGATTCCAGACGTTACACAAGGGTGTTGGCATATCCGATTCGAACTTCTTGCATCATCCGATATTGAGAACTATTTTATCAACATTGTGGCACGAAACGAAGACACAGCAGGTATCACTCTCGACGGTCTTAGCATCAGTCACACATTTACCCCTATTGACACTGCCTACTGTTTTTCTCAAATAGCATATTCTGCCTCCACCCATGTACTGGAGAGCCCCCTTGGACCCGTCGTGGCAGAATGCTATGGTTTAGGCTACTATGCTAGTTATGCTTATATGCTGGGCCGAACCTTCACCGATACAAAGTCCTCCGTTTGTCCTGAACACACCACGGCAGGACGAGACTTTTGGATGATGTTCCTCTATAACCACAATATCGCTGGCACTTACCCACAAAACCGACGTCTCTATTTTGCTAGTACTGATACAGCTACGGTAAACGTACACAATAATTTATCGGGCAACGATTCTTTCTCTCTGACTGCTCCAGACTTCCGCACTAAACGGGATTATGGAAACAATCAACTGCATGTGGCCACAGCGTTTGAAGGGGGATACCATATCACCAGTTCTTCGGACATCTGGCTCTATGCACGCAACTGGATGGAAAGCACTTTGGATATGGCAATGATTATGCCCACAGAGGCCTTGGGAACACGATACATCGTGCAGGACTACCCCTCGACCGATAATCATGGTGGCGAAGTGGGCTTTGTTGCCACACAAGACAGCACAATACTCACCATGACAGTACCCTGCGCTGTGCAAGGAACCTCTATTACTGCCGGCACAACATTGACAGTCCCCCTCAACCAGGGGCAAGCCTATATGTTGTTAGCCGTAAACAACGGTAGCTTCAGCGGCATGGAAGTGACCTCCAACAATAAACCTTTTGCCATGTTCCAAGGAAGTTGGAACAATGCTGTTCCTCAGAACGCAAATGCACGTGACCATTGTTATGAACAAGCTTTACCCGTAAAAGCATGGGGCAAAGAATTTATCTTTGGTAGTATTCCTTCACAAAGTTCTGTCAACCATGTGCGAATCACCACAACGGAAAACAACACAATTATCCAACGTGAAGGGGCATCAAACATTGGTCCCTTGCCATCTGGAACCACATGGCAAGGAACTATGTCTAATGGAGAAATCTGGCATCTTACTTCCTCCCATCCCATACAAGTAATCCTTTACATGGGTAGTTGCGACTATGCCAACAACATCGGCGACCCCTCATCAGTGACCATTCTTCCACTCGACCGTACCATTTGCGATGCCTACTTCTGTTGCGACTACACCGAACGCATCGGAAATAGCAATCACTATGTGAATATCGTATGCCATGAAGACTACGATGCCGGGCTGATTCTCGATGGAAATCCTATCGGAACACTGGGAACAGTAACCGTCATAGGCAACTACCGTTACCATACCGTACAGATACCATACACTAATACAAACCAAGGTTTCCACCGACTACAAAATAACATAGGGCCTTTCTGGGCTTTTGCTTATGGATATAGTTACAACACCCGTGAGAGTTATGCTTTCCCACTAGGGTGCGAAATCATAATGGATTCCGTACCCGAACCACAAATCATTCGCGACACGGTAAACCACTACGACACCGTCTGTCAGGGGCATGGCTATAACGGGTATGGTTTCGATGTTACTGGTGCACAGACGGCGGTGGCTGGAAACATCATACTGACAGACTCCACGACAGTTGACGACACCCTTGTTCGCTACACTTCGCTGACCCTCACGGTGCTTCCCAACAGCACTAACGAGGTAAGCACCAGCATCGTTGTAGGTGACACCCTCGTGTACTGCGACAGCGTGATAACCCTTGCCGGGGACTACATATTCACCCTCACTGCTGCGAACGGATGCGATTCTATCATCATGCTCCATATCACCTACCAGACCATAGGGCTCTCTGCCAGTGCCAATGGCGTCTGTCCCGGCGAAGAGGTGACGCTGACTGCCGAAGGCACACACATCTACTACTGGGGATCTACACCCTATGACCCCGAACTCGACAGCCAGCAAGGGGAGAACCCCATCACCGTGCACCCCGAGGTCACCACCACCTACCAGCTGCTTGATGCTTCTGGCAACATCATCTCTTCCGTCACCGTCGGGGTGGAACCGCCACCAACGCTCTGCATCGAGACCAATCGCGACTTCATCGACTTCGACCATCCCGTCATCACCCTCCACGACTGCTCTCCCGAACGTTACAGCTCCACTTGGACATTCTCCGACGGCTACACCCTCAGTGGCGAGCGTGCACGACGTCAGTTTGCGCACCCGTTGCCCGACACTGTCACTGTCACACTCCACTCCTGCAACCATTACGACTGCTGCAATGATACCACCATCGGTTTCAGTCCCAAGATTCGTTCCGTATGGTTCCCAAACATTTTCACCCCAAATCTCGAAAGCAACAATCACTTCGGCCCTGTTACCAGTTGTCAAGTGGCTGATTTCGAAATATTCCTCTACAATCGATGGGGACTTCTCGTGTGGCACTCCACCGATATCAACACCCCGTGGGACGGTACACACGACGGCTGTGCTGTGCCACAGGGAGCATATGCCTACCGCTGGTATTTGAAGGATGTCCATGGGGACCGATGGAGCGGAACGGGCACAGTGACACTGATAAGGTGAGGGGCATAAATGTTTTCGCACGTCTATGTGTAATTCGGGATTTTTTTGTATTTTTGCATTTTGGAAATTATTTAATTTAATAATCATAAAAACTTTTAAAACAATGAAAATTCGTATTTTAGCTTTCACTCTGCTGCTGTCGGTTGCGCTGCCCAATGCTGTTCGGGCCGACGAGGGCATGTGGCTTCTCTCGTTGATTGGCAAGAACTATCAAGACATGCAGCGGCAGGGGTTCAAGTTGACTCCTGAAGACATTTACAGTGTGAACCAGAGTTGCTTGAAAGATGCCATTGTGGGTCTGGGCAACGCCGGTTCTCCTTTCTGGCATTTCTGCACTGGCGAAATCATCTCGAGCAAAGGTCTCGTGAGCACCAACCACCACTGCGGCTACGGTAAGTTGCAGGAGCATTCGACCGTAGAGCACGACTATCTTCGCGACGGCTTCTGGGCCTACAGCATGGACCAGGAACTTCCCAACCCCGGTCTCACAGCCTCCATCCTCGTGCGCATGGAAGACGTCACCGACCAAGTGAAAAAAGTCCTCACTGACGAAATGAACGAGAGTGACCGTGCCGCTGCCGTCCAAAAGATCTCGGAGCAGATTGCCGAGGAGGCTGTGAAGGGCACACAGTATGACGCCAAGGTGATTCCGATGTTCAACGACAACCAATATTTCCTCTTTGTCCACATCATTTACAAGGATGTGCGCTTGGTAGGTGCTCCTCCCTCGTCGATGGGCAAGTTCGGTGGCGACACCGACAACTGGATGTGGCCGCGTCACACCTGCGATTTCTCGATGTTCCGTATTTATACGGCCCCCGACGGCAGCCCTGCCGACTACAGCAAAGACAATGTCCCGCTGACCCCCAAGCACCATCTGCCCGTGAGTGCCGGTGAAATCAACGACGGCGACTTTGCCATGGTGATGGGTTTCCCCGGCACTACCGACCACTTCCTCACCTCCTACGGCTTGGATGAAACCATGAACATCACCAACAAGTTGCGCTATGAGATTCGCACCGTGAAAATCAACATCCTCCGCGACGAGATGGCCGCCAGCCAGGCCACCCGCATCAAATATGCTTCAAAATACGCCTCGTGCTCTAACTACTGGAAATACAGTAACGAGCAGAACAAGGCCCTCAAGAACCTCAACACCATGGGTGTGAAGAAAGAGGTGGAGAAGGAGTATATGGATTGGGCCCGTAGGCAGACCAACCCGAAGTATGCCCGTGCCCTCGACCTCATCCAGAAAGGCTATTCCGCCCGCGCCGTTGCCGAAGAGGCCAACCAATACCTCGTCGAAGGTCTCCTCACCGGCCCCGAACTGCTGCTGCAGGCTGTGCGCATCTACAACACCCTTGAAGCCGCGGAGAACCCCGACTATGCCGCCTACCGCGACAATATCCTCGAGGGCATGAAAAACAAAGCCGTCGACTTCTACAAAGACTACAACATGGAAACCGAGAAGCGGGTAATGACGGGCCTTTTCGCCCACGTCTACAAGCACATGAACGAGCAGTACATGCCCGAGTTCCTTGTGAAAGCCGGAAAGAAGAAAGAGGGCGACTTCACCAAGTATGTCGACGAGATGTTCAAAGAATCCATCTTTGCCACCGAGGAGAGCTTCATGAAATTCATGGAGAAACCCTCACTGAAGAAACTGGCGAAAGACCCCATCTACAAGGCCGGCAAGGAGACATTCGACCGCTACCGCGAGGTGAACGAGATGGTACCCCAGGAGGAACAGGAGAACTTGGAACGCGGCATACGTGACTTTACTGACGGCATTCTGCAAATCAACGACGGCCGCAAACTCATGTCTCCCGACGCCAACTCGACCATCCGACTCACCTATGGTAACGTGATGAGTTACGACCCACGTGACGGAGTCTCATACCACTACTACACCACCCTGAAGGGTGTTATTGAGAAAGAGGATCCCGAGAACACCGAATTCAACGTCCCATCGCGTCTGAAAGAACTTTATGCCAAAAAGAACTTCGGCACTTATGCCAACAAGCGCGGCGAACTGCCCACCTGCTTCATCACAAACAACGACATCACAGGAGGCAACTCGGGTTCGCCCGTCATCAACGGCAAGGGTCAGCTTATCGGCTTAGCCTTCGACGGGAACAGCGAGGCTATGAGTGGCGACATCGACTTCGAGGAGAACCTGCAACGCTGTATTTGTCTCGACAGCCGCTACATGCTGTGGGTTATCGACATCTACGCCGGAGCCAAGAACCTCATCGCCGAAATGGACATCGTCAGATAAGAAGAAAAAATGAAACAAGTTCAGCGACAGCAACTGCAGCAGAAACTCTCACCGCAACAGATACAGTTGATGCGGCTGCTGCAGTTGCCCGTCACTGATCTTGAACAGGCCATCAAGGAAGAGATAGAAAAAAACCCTCTCCTCGAGGCCACCCCTCCAGAGAACGAGGAGAATATCGACACCATTGATACCTCGGGCAACGATGCCTCGGATTGGGACAGCGAAGAGGAGGATTTCGGATACAACTACCACGAACACCTAGAGAGCGACCCCAACGCCACACGGCGCGAATTCGTCCTCTCGGATACGCCCTCATTCTCCGAACGACTCACCGACCAACTCATCAGCCGGCCACTCACTGAGCGGCAACGGCTTATCGCAAACGAATTGATAGGCACCCTCGACGAGGCCGGCTATCTGAGTCGCGACCTCGACCTCGTTACCAACGACATGGCCTTCCGCCAAGGTGTGGAAGCCACGAGAGAAGAGGTACTAGAGGTGCTGCGGATCATCCAAAGTCTGGAACCTGCCGGCATCGGAGCCAGAAATCTACGAGAATGCCTCATGCTCCAACTGGAGCGAATGAAAGAAGAAAAAGATACTGTAGTTGACTGTTCCGCTGTCGATAAAAAAGTCCTTGACACTGCAATCTCCGTGGTGGAACACCATTTCGACGATTTCGCCAACCATCGCTACGAGCGCATCTGCAACACCCTCGGCATTAGTCAGGAGCAGCTTGACGAAGCCGCCGCCGCCATACGGCGACTTAACCCGAAGCCCGGCAGCTCAGAGGCCGAGAGCGAGTTGACGGCGGCCGTATTCACTCCCGACATCATCCTGCAACAAAACGACGGAGAACTCCACTTCTACCTGAATGACGGAAACCTGCCACGACTCTCGCTCAACACCTACTATACCGACCTCCTGGCCGAAATGGAGAAAGAGAAAAGCAGTCGTCCAACCCCCGGAGAGCGCGAGACGATGCAGTTTCTGCGTAGCAAACAGGCTGACGCACAAGGCTTCATCGACCTCCTGCAACAACGGCACGACACTATAGTCCGAGTGATGCGTTACATTATCAAGCACCAGTGCCGATTCCTCCTCACCGGCGACCCGAACCAGATGCAACCAATGAGACAACGGGAAGTGGCTGACGCCACTGGTCTCGACATCTCCACGGTCTCACGTATGGCCAACAGCAAATTTCTCCAGACCGACTTCGGTACCATCCCACTGAAAGACTGCTTCTCGAAAGGCATGTCCAACGAGGCAGGAGAAGAAATCTCAGTGGAGACCATCAAGCAGCGACTCTCCGACGCTATAGACAAAGAAGACAAGCATTCGCCCCTCTCGGACGATGCCCTCACCAAGCAACTCAATAGCCAGGGATTCCCCTTGGCGAGGCGCACGGTGGCGAAATACCGTGAGCAGCTGGGAATTCCAGTGGCACGGTTGCGCCGAATACTTATTATAGTATTAATACTATTATCACCATTCACCCCCCAGCTCTCGCCGCTTACCGCACAGAACTCCTACTACGACTCACTCATAGCAGTGCGCCTAAAAACCGCCGAGAAAATGGAGAGTGAAAAAAAGAGGAAAGTGGAGAGTGAAAAGAGGAAAGTGGAAAGCGGTAAGCGGAAAACAGAAAGCACCCCTGCCGCACCTGAACAACAACTTTCAACTTCCAACTCTCAACTTTCAGCTTCCATGGCTCCTTTATGGTATACGGGCTTCCCCCACAACCGCGTGAACCCAATGGGACGGACGCACATAGACCTCCTGCCGGACGAAATCGTTCTCAGACTCGTCGCCGACAGCAGCGATTTCTGCTTCCCCGTAAAACGCCCGAAAACCTCAAACTACGGCTGGCGCTGGCAACGGGGACACCACGGTGTGGACATAGGGCTTCCCGTCGGTGAGCCAGTCCACTGCGCCTTCAGTGGTATCGTTCGTGTAGCCACACGCATGGGAGGCTACGGCAACTGTATTGTCGTGCGCCATCCCAACGGCTTGGAGACCCTCTATGGACACCTTTCCAAAATCAATGTCCAACCCAACCAACAGGTCGAGGTGGGCGAAGTGATAGGTCTCGGCGGCAACACCGGTAACTCCACTGGCCCACACCTCCATTTCGAGTGTCGATTCCTCTACCAGACCTTCGATCCCGAATGGATACTCGACTTCACCAACTACACCCTCCGTACACGACGGCTGCACCTCGACAAAAGCTATTTCGGAATCCACCAGCCGCGCAAAGGGCAAACCATCGACTATAAAGCCGACAACAGCATCATCAAAGAAAATAAAAAAGGCAAGAAGCGCAATAACTCCTCCGCACCAGCCTTCAACATAAAAGACTTTTAACCCTCACAAAACACTAAATACTGAACACTGATTATGAAAAAGACCAACCTATCCAACTACGACCCCACGACCGTTCCCGATGGCAGCAAATATCGTATCGGTGTCATTGCCGCCGAATGGAATCCCGAAGTCACCAACGCACTCCTCGACGGTGCCGTGGGCACCCTCCTCGAACACGGAGTCAAAGAGGAGAACCTTATCGTGAGACGTGTTCCTGGGACATTTGAACTCTCCTCGGCAGCCGACATCATGCTTGATTCACAATACCCCGATGCCGTTATATGCATCGGCTGCGTAATACAAGGTGAGACACGCCACTTCGAGTTCATCTGTCAAGCCGTGTCGCAAGGCATTACCAATGTGGCCATCAAACACGAATGCCCTGTCATCTTCAGTGTTCTTACTACCGACACCATGCAGCAGGCTCTCGACCGTGCTGGCGGGAAACACGGTAACAAAGGTGTCGAAGGAGCTATTACCGCCCTCAAAATGATTGCCTACAAAGAATCGCTCTAAATGAAAATAGTCTATTTCGGAACCCCCGACTTTGCCGTCGAAAGTCTCGATGCCATTATGCAGAGTCGCCATCAGGTGTGCGCTGTCGTCACCGTTCCCGACCGCCAAGCCGGACGCGGACAGAAAGTGGTCTTCAGCCCTGTCAAAGAATATGCTCTCGAACATCATCTCCCGCTACTGCAACCAGAAAAACTGAGGGACGAGGAATTCCTCAATGAACTGGCCGCCTACAAAGCAGATATGTTTGTCGTCGTGGCTTTTCGTATGCTGCCGGAAGCGGTATGGAACATGCCACCCCACGGCACCTTCAACCTCCACGCATCTTTGCTGCCTCGCTATCGTGGGGCTGCTCCCATCAATCATGCCATCATTAACGGCGACAACGAAACCGGTGTAACCACATTTCTCTTGAACCACCACATCGACGAAGGGCAGATACTCCTTCAGGAGCGCACCCCTATCTCTCCCAACGACAATGCCGGCACCCTCCACGACCGTCTGGCCACCATAGGACGTACCTTGGTTGTCAGAACGCTCGACGGCATAGAGGAGAATACCATCACCCCCATGCCCCAGCAAGGTACACCTACCGCAGCGCCCAAAATCTTTAAAGACGACTGCTATATCAATTTTAACCTCTCCTGCTATCAGGCGGTCGACTTCGTCCGCGGACTTTCCCCTTACCCTGCCGCCCTCCTCACCCTCGTCTCTCCTCAAGGCGAAGAAGTCCTCTTCAAAATCTTCGATGTTACCGCCATTCCCGACCCGTCAGCCACTCCAAGAGAACTTATTTGCGACCAAAAAAAGGTGTTAAAAATTGGTGTAACCGACGGATTTTTACAGATTTTAAGCCTACAAATGAGCGGGAAACGAAAAAATAATACAGAAGATTTTTTGAGAGGAAACAAACTAATTGGTTGGAAATTAGCAAGATAGATTTTTTAATTAATTTTTTATTAAAAAAAAACAAAAAAAAATTTGGATTATATTAAAAATTATTCCTATATTTGCAGCGAAAACAAAGTCAACATTTATTAACCTTTTAAACATTATTAGCATGAACAAAACTGAACTTGTTAACGCCATGGCCGATAAGGCCGGTATGACCAAAGTCGCTGCCAAAAAGGCTATGACCGCTTGCTTTGACACCATCCAGGAGCAGCTCAAAAAAGGCGAGAAAGTGACCCTCATCGGTTTCGGTACCTTCAGCGTGGTCAAGCGTAAAGCCCGCACCGCTAAGAACCCTCGCACCGGTAAAGCCGTCAAAGTGCCCGCCAAGAAAGTGGCTAAATTCAAAGCTGGCAGCAAACTCCTCAAATAAGAAGAGTTCTATTATTAAAAAGACGAGCTTGAAGCTCGTCTTTTTTTATACCTAGTAAAAACGAAATTAACAGAATTTAACAGAATTATGTTATAAAGTGTGAAAAAAGATTAGTATCTTTGCAATTTAATTACAACGCATCCATATGCGTTGTAACAATTGATAATTAAAGACATAAATAATGATAGGAGTAATTGGAAGTGGCACTTGGGCTACTGCAATTGTCAAAATACTGCTGGAACAAGAGGGGCGAAAAGTCAACTGGTGGGTTCGTAATGATGCAGTCCGCGAAGGGCTGCAATACAACGGCCGTAACCCCAAATACCTACCCTCCGTTCAACTCGACGCTAACCGGCTCAACATCAGCGATAACATGGCTCAAATTGTCGCTGAAAGCAAATACCTCTTCCTCGTCATCCCCTCCGCCTATGTCGCCAGCACTCTCGAGCAACTCCCTAACATTGCTTACAAAGGCAAGAAATTCATCTCTGCTATCAAAGGCGTAATCCCCGACAAAAGAGTCTCCGTATCGGTCTATCTCGAGAACATGCTGAAAATCAAACGCAATGACATCTGCGTCATCAGCGGTCCCACCCACGCCGAAGAAGCCAGCCGCTCCATGCCCACCTTCCTCACCATGGCTTCCAGCAGTCCCTCCCTCGCCATCGAAGTGGAACAAATGATGCACTGCAACTACCTCCATACTACCCACACCACCGACATCTGGTTCCTTGAACGCGTCGGACTCCTGAAAAACATCTACGCCATCTGCGCCGGTATCTGCCAAGGTCTCGGCTACGGCGACAATCTCAATGCCGTAATGGTCAGTGCCGCCGCACGCGAACTCAACCGTCTTACCCGTAGCCTCAGTCCCTCACCCGTCAACTTCTTCGAAAATTGCTATCTCGGCGACCTCATGGTCACCTGCTGGTCACACCACAGTCGCAACCGCCGCCTCGGCGAAGCTATCGCCCAAGGAAAACATCTCGAAGACATCTTCGCCGAAATGGGTATGGTCGCCGAAGGCTACTACTCCGCCAAAAACTTCCACGAACTCGGTATGATGACTGGCAAAGTGGACGAAATGCCCATCGCCGAAGCCGTCTATCGCATCCTCTATGAGGAAGCCAATCCAAAAGAAGAAATCAACACTCTTATAGACAACGCATTCTAATGACCGATAACACCTTCGACGACATCCGACCTTACCGCGACGACGAAGTCGTCGCCGCCATCGAACGCATCTCCCAGTGGGAACTCATACCTCAAATCCTCCGTTTCATATACCCGCAGGAAAAACCCGAAGACTCCATGGCGCGTCTCCGCAACGTAAAGACCGTCAAAGAGCTACAAACCACCTTCATGTACGATGCCATCTGCCGCATCGTCAAAACCACCTCCGACGGCTTTGAATGCTCCGGCTACGACTACATCAAACGAGGACAATCCTACCTCTTCATCTCCAACCACCGCGACATCACACTCGACGCTTTCCTCCTCCAAATGGTCTTCATTTCTCGCCTGCGAGAAACATCTTATATCGTCTTTGGGAACAACCTCATGGAGACACCCCTCATGCGCGACCTCTATCTCAGCAACAAACTCATCCAGATGGAACGCGGCGGCAACCCCATGGCCTTCTACCGCAGCCTCCAGCACCTCTCCCGCTACATCCATCACCTTGTCGTCGACCAAAACCACTCCGTCTGGATAGCCCAGAAAAACGGCCGCAGCAAAAACGGCATAGACTCCACAGCCCCCGCCATCATCAAAATGCTCACCCTTGGGGCCGACACCCCGGCACCACAAACCCTTGCCGACCTCCACATCGTCCCACTCTCCGTCTCCTATGAATGGGATCCCTGTGATCTCATGAAAGCCAATGAACTCTACAAGAAAACACTCGGCGAATACCATAAAGTCGAAGGCGAAGACACCAACAGCGTCGCAACAGGCATCGTCGGTTCCAAAGGACACATACATCTCTCCATAGGCAAACCCCTCACAGCCAGCGAACTCATCCCCACGGACGGCAAAGACCTCGCTGACCACGTCGCCTCCGTACTCGACCGCCACATCCAACGCCTCTATCACCTCATGCCCACCAACTACCTCGCCTACGACATGCTCAATAACACCAACCAACACCGCCAGCACTACACCGTCGACGTCAAGAACAAATTCCTCCAGCGCATGAGTCAACTCCCTGAAGGCGATCCTCAACGCATCTTCCTCGAAATGTACGCCAACCCCGTCATCTCAGCCCGGAAGAAATAACCGTCACCCAAAGAAACAATCCCCAAAATTCAAAAGATACACCCTGTCAGTAGCACGGGTGAAAGCCGTATATAGCCACCGCAGATAATCACGGTCAACCACCATATCTGGCGGCAGGAATCCTTGATCCACAATCACCGTCCTCCACTGGCCGCCCTGTGTCTTGTGACATGTTAACGCATAAGCAAACTTCACCTGCAACGCATTATAGTACGGATTCTGACGTATCTCTCGCAACCGGTCCGCCTTATGCGGAAGCTCGGCATAATCCTCCATCACAGCATTATAGAAGCGCTCCGACTCCTCGGCAGTGAGCGACGGCGACTCCGAACAAAGCGTACTGAGCAGCAAC
>Ga0265300_10000901_pt1 | contig 29686 bp, 35 predicted proteins | sample AusTroGonzalo_MG_FD_193482 | JGI IMG/M metagenome (GOLD analysis project Ga0265300, IMG submission 193482) | Bovine rumen microbial communities from tropical cattle in Woodstock, Queensland, Australia - Gonzalo_03 | ecosystem: Host-associated > Mammals > Digestive system > Stomach > Rumen ...
GCGACTTAGAGCGCCCGGGTGCCGGTCGTGAAACGTGAAAAAACGAGACGGCGAGCGGGACTAGTGGGATTTACGGGGGCTACGTGATTGTTGCGGCGGCGTGAGCGGAATTTGGAGATTTGGGAATATCGAGCTGTTGGATAGGGCAAATCAAGTCAAGTTGGGAAAAATCAAAGCGCCTTTAACGGGCGCTTGAATTGTCTTTAAGAGTGGCTGGAAAGTGACTGAAAAGCGAGGCGGGGCGACCTGGCGACGACCGGCCCGCACCGAGGCACCTCCCTACTACGGTCCATCCGATGGCGCGGATCGGGCGTCGTCAAAGGTCGCTGTCGCCGAGCGAGATCCGAAGGCCGGACGGGCGAAGGTCGGCCGGACATCAGGGCTGGAGTTGAAAAGGCCCTGCCCAGCCGTGCCGGTACTTATAAAGAGGAATAATAAGACCCGGGGCGCGGCGCATGGGGTGAAATGTCGTGAAAGACCCCATTGATCGTTACTGATTGCCGCGCCCCGGGTTAGATCGTCTTCAGGGCCTTTTCAACTCATAGCCAAACAACACCAGCTCATTCGCAGCTCTCCATCCGCTCTCTGACGCCTCGACCATCACGAAGCCCCACGTCAAAAGAACCCGCTCGCCGTCTCGCTTTTTCACGTTTCACGACCGGCACCCGGGCGCTCTTTCGCGGACTCTGAGCGAAAGAAGCCCGCACCATCATGACTTAGCCTTTCTGCACAGCTGGGCGACTGCGCTTGCAACAGCGGACTGGACGGCGGAATGCTGTGCGCGAGATGAAGGCATTGCGTTTTGATCGTAGCGTGTCTGCACTTTATGGACTAGCCAGTACACGACCTCGTTCTCGCCAGATTTGCCGTCGCTCTCGACAAGCCGATTCCGCTTTGAAGACTTGTACTTCTTGTAATTTGTGGCAGCGACGAGCGACGGCAGCCAGTGTCCGAAGAGCCTTGAGTAAGCGAAGCGCACACCTCCCGGAAAGTCTCGCGCCATGCCAGACCACTGCGCAGAGACAGGATTTGCCGGAATCGCAAGGTAACGCCTGCCGCCTTTTGGCCGGATCGGTGGAGGATTTCGGTTGAGCTTGTGGGCTAAGGCGGGAGAGTTTACGGCAACAGTTGTTTCCAGTTTTGCGGGCGAGATCTGGACTGTGCGCAGGTTTTCGGCGAGGGAAGTACCGCGAGTGCCACGCCAGAACCAACGCTTTGGGAACGCGCCATGGCCAAGGTTCCACCAGCCTATGCGGTGAGAATCCTTCTCGCGGGTTGCGAAGTGGCGGCGAATGGCCGAGGCAAGGCCCTCGTTGGCTGCCTCGATGACGGTTCTGCGGTTGCGCTCGTCATCAAGGAACGAGACGGATTTCGCAGCCGCCTTCAACTTCGACTCGTCTATATCAATATCGATCATCAAGACCCCTTGCAGACCACATTAAAGGTGTGGTATAATACGAGCGAACAACGCTCCTTGTACTGGCGCAAAGGAAATGTCATTTGACAGAGTTCGGCCCAGCCCCGGAGCGCGTGTTCTTTTTATAAAATGTGTTAAGCCTGATGCCACCATTTTTCTCTGGCGTCACAACTAATCGGTATTCGTTACCATCGGCTGCCTTTCTTACCAGAACGACTGCCCCATCATCGCCCTCTTCACACCTCTCAGGGGATCGCCACACAAAGCCTATAAGGCCAAGCTCACGCTCTGTTAGCGCTACGCTCCGTTTGTCAGTTTCATTTAGCACATGCTCATCATATATGTGCTTCAGAACTGAACCAGGTGTTCTCAAATGCGGCGATTTACCAAAGCCTGTGAAGTTCAAGAAAACTTTGCTTGCACAGCCAAGATCGGGGCTCTTTCGTCCGGTAAGTTCACCTTTCATGTAGGTGTTCAAAGTATCGCGGACAATGGAGCCCTCCCAGCCAATCGTCATGGTGGTAGGATTGTATTTTATCTGATCTCCGAATATTCCCTGAAGTGACTTCAGTTTGGAATCATCGGTACGACTTATCCTCATAGACGCTTCAAGACCGTCGTTGAACTCCTTTAGCGGAGATGCCTTGGGCGGCTTATAGTCGTCTTCAATGACGCCTAAAGAGATGGCTTCTTCGCGCGAGACATCCTCGACACCCATGCCGGAATTGAAGTCGAAAGGCGGATGAGGAACGCCGAAGCGAGACAGCTTCAGCCATATCGGGTCGCCTTTCAGCGCGATCATTCTGCCATGGTAGACCCTGCCGCCATTCTTGACCCAGCGCACAAGCCAGTTGCGGGGTCGTTCGCGCCGCTCGATGCGAACTAGCTCCTGGGCGGGGAATGCGAGCCGTGCGCCGTATGTATTGGCGATTTCGGCCTGGGCGTAGCCAGCCGCAAGACCTGCGTTTGTGTCGATTATGACATTGGCGCGGGCTTCGCTGCCAGGATCTGAGACTCGTTCAGAGCCGAGAGATATTCCCTCGGCTCGTGCCGCCTGCATTATGGCTGAGACCGCCTCGGCGCGAGAGACGATGGCTCCATCGGAATTCTTTGCGTGCTGGAGGATCTCGGCGATCTTGGACTGGCAGACATCCAGAAAGTTGGCCGAGGCGACACGAGACGAAAAGAAAGCCCGCTCCTTCAAGGCGGCAGACATCACCTCCCAATCGGCGGAGGACATGTCGCCATTGAGAACGAGGGTCTTTCGGAGGATGATTTCTTCAGGTGTCATTTGTCGGGAGTGGCCTTACGGCACAGGCGGTCGCATATCGTACCGAGAATGAGTGCTTCAACGAACATCAAGGTGAAGCCTGCGTAGTCATGGCAAACGAAGTAGAGCTGGTCAGACTTCGACAGCCACATCACACCCAGAAGGAACGCGATGCGCAGAAGATTTCCAATAACGGCAAGCCCTACGCCAATAGCGGCCAGCAGAAGCGACCGCATGAGGCCTGGCCTACGCCACAGGATCAGAAAGAGCGAGAGGAACGCCATCGCCGCAAGTGAGCGGAAGCCCATGCACTCTGGAGCGATTACGACGATCCGACCTTGCCAAGGGAAGCAGAATCCGGTCATGGCTCGACCTCCTTGCCGGTGGCGACATCCACAGTGACTGTCTTCGTGGTCGTATCTTTCTCTGCCTCCGACCGCTCAACATAAATCCTTGCCACATCCGGAGGCATGCCAGACGCCCTCGCACGTGCGAACTTCACAGCACGATTTATTTCCTCCTGGATCTTTGGCGTGGGACTCTTCCATTTATTGGTCACTGCGAAGCCGTCTTCGTAAATCTCGACTCTGCTCTCTGCATCCTTGTCTATCTCGACCGATAGCACGTCGCCGTGCCAAGCCTTGCGACCGGCGGGCGTCTGCATGTCGCGATGGTACTTGCGATTGATGAGGCCGAGAGCCTCGAGCAGATCTGCCTGGTTCCACGAGTTCGTGGATCCGTCCAGATTCCTTGTTGTTATGGTTGTCGCGGCATCCCAATCGACTGCGGCTGCATTGACTGCAGGCGCGGCGATGAGGGCCAGGGCGAGAATTGCGGTCATCATGTTAGTCCTCCTGTATTAGTGTTGAGTGCGGAATTACAACTGGCAGGGCATCGACATCGAGCCAATGCATTATCAGCTTCATCTGAGTCTGGAAGATGAAGTTTGTCACGACGGGCGATGGCGGCACGTAGTCGGCCGTAACCACGATGTCGTGGTTCGTCGCGTTTGGAAGATGGTAGGTGTGCGATCCCTCGCCGACGGTCAGTCGCGGCAGCAGCTCCACCCAATCGGTGGCGTTGGTCTGGGCAACCTCGCGAGCGTGGACCATTACGGGCGTCGTGTCCGGAATGAGCGAAACCGTCTTGACGAACGAGACGAAGCATGTGTCGTTCGTTAGATATGAGCCGTTGTTCGCCAGGTAGCGGTTGTCGAAGATGAATATGCCGGAACGGCCATCAGGCGTTTCGTTGGCTAGCGCCGGCATGGCGGCGACGGCGAGCGCAATGGCGGCAAGATTCAGGAATTTCATCTCAGTTGACCTCCGTGAGGACCATGAGCTTCTTGCCGTTGATAGTCTCGACGCTTATGGTGTAGGTTACATCGTCTAATGTGATGGACGGCACGCATATGGGTTTCATGTATCTGACATAAACCGACCCTGGCTTAATGTACTTGGCGCAGAAGAAGCCAGACCCTGGCTGACCCACCATCGTGACGGTGGCGGTATAGAGGCCGGAACTGCCGCTCCAGACGACGGAAGAGACGACGCCGGGCCAGTTGGAGGACGACGCCTCGGCGAATTCGTTTGTCAGGTTCGGCTTATAGTACATGGTAGGAGGCTCTGCCGCGACGACAGGGAAGTTCATCGTCACCACGTCGTTTCCTGATTCGACGCGCACGGATGGCGCGAGCATGTCAACGCCTGCTATGGCGTCAACGGTCCGGCTGGCCGTCGAGACAATTTGGTAGACCCCGTTGCCGTCGGCGTCGCTAAATGTCACCGTCGCCGCGTTCGTCGGATTCTGGGCGTCCGCGAGAGATTCGAGCGTCCATTCCGTGCCGAGCGAGACGGAGAGGACATAGTAGCATCCTGTCGAGCTTTCGATGCTTGCGTAGTTGCCGCCGCCAGTGACCGCGATTTTCTTCTTTTCGACGACCAGAATATCGTCCGGCGCCGGTGCGCCGCCGCTTGTCAGTGATCCCCATGCCTTTGGAGCTTTAGCGTCGAGAGCCTCGCCAACGATCTCTAGTGCAGTGACGATGGCTTCTTCTGTCTGCGCCTTGGCCTTCGCGAGCGTGTTTGACTCGGCGACAGCAGACGAGTACATGACGTTGTTCGTGTATGTGACGGTCAGTGTGGCGTTGGTCTGGCCAGCTTCACGGATGACAAGAGCGGTCTCGTCGCCAATCGCCCAAGTTTCAATCGCATCGACCTTGTTTGCGAGAGTCGTGACGACCGAAGCATCGGCCTTGTCATCTAGTTCAACACGGCGGACAATGCCATTGTCTGAGGATTCGTCGAAGACGTAGTCGGTGTTGACACCGTTGCGCCTGACGGCCACGCCGCCGTAGGTGTAGGTCGTCATGTTGTTGTCGTTCTGCGTCGATGCGGTGACGCGCAAGCCGCCGACGATCTGGCCGCCGACCGTTCCGGCAAGCACTTTGATATGGCGACCGGCGTTGCCTTGCACACCCAGCCAGTTTTCGGAATCGGGACAGATCTCGTTCAGGGAGTAGCTGGGCTTGGATGAGCCGATCCAGCTCGGCTTGTCGGATATGTTGGACCACGCCCATGTCGTAGGTTTGCCGGATATGGCGGACCACGCCCAGGTCGTCGGCCGGTCGATGATGGCCGACCACTCGAGGCCGTCGATCCACGCAAGGTCGCCAAGCCCGGCGACAGCCTCGGCTGCGACGGTGGCGTTGCTCTTGACGGTGTCGTAGTCTTCGGGCGTTGCTGCTGCGATTTCACCGCGCAAGGTCGTCGCCACGCCGTCGGTGTAGTTGGTGGCCGACGACGCGGCCACGGCAACACTCTCGCGGAGAGAAGAGGCGACGGCGTCGGTGTAGTTGGTGGCGGACTGTGCTGCTTCATCGATCTCGACCGTTAGGATTTCGAATGCTGAATCTGTGTAGTTGGTCGCAGCTTTGAATTCTTCGTAGAAAGCAACTAAGATATCCTCTATTGTCGCGTCGGTCTCGGCCTTGGTGTAGTAGGGTGCGTTCCATACGTCGATGTTGTCGAAGTCGAGAGCTGCGACAGGCGTGGTTATGGTGTTGGGGACGAATCCGGGCGACGGTAGCATGCGCAATGTGCCGTTCGCTCGATATAGCTTTCCGCCGTCGCCTGCAGCATCCACAAAAAAGCGGTATGAGGCCGCGCCGACATCGTTGGTCGGATGGAACACGGCACCGTCAGTATGCCACCAGGCGCGATCCATTCCGTTTGTCTGGTACCAAACGGTGACGACCGGAAGGTTCGTGGGTGCGCCGCCGTTTATGCGGAAGGTCGGCTCGAAAGTGGCGATCTCGCCCTGGTAGAGCTCGAACTGTTGTGCCTTGGCCTTGGGCCACTCGCAGACCCATTGCAAAGGCTCTGCAAGGCCGCTTAAGGCGGCTGCAAGAAGCATTGTAACGATTGGTAATTTCTTCATATTTCTCCTTTATCAAGATATGTTAGCGACGCCGCTCACGCTGTCGTCTTTCCATCGTGAGTTGTAGGTATAGACGCGGAAGGACTTCCACGAGGCGACATCCGAAAGCCATGATGCGGGAGCCTTCCACGCATAGGTCTTGTCAAACTCTTGCGGCGGCATCCTGACATAGCCGGAATCATGAAGCTCCGTGCCGCTTCCGTTCGTGCCGGAATAGACGCGAATCCGAAATGCGGTGTAAGTTGAGCCGTACAGTATCGCCCAATTCCATTCGCCATCGATGCGCCAGATGAACGAGCCGGTCGATGTATCGCATGATACCGGCGTGGGAGCGGAGCGGGTCGTCTCAAGGAACCGTAATAGAAGCTCAGGATAGGTCTCTACGCCTTGGACATAATTGGTGCCTTTTTTGCTCCATAGATCGTATTCCCAGAGGGTGAGATTGAGCGCAAAGACAAACGCCGAACAATCCGTATCCGTCGTGTTGCCGCTGTAGTGGGCACTGATGAAATCCCAGCCGATGTCAGGGTTGCCGCCCGCAAGAAAGTCGCCCTCGTGCAAGAAGTTTCGGCTGTTGCGGTTGAACTTGCAGTCGAGAACAGTGTAGCCATTCGTGGCGGTCAGGACGCTGTAGCTTCCGGCACGGACGAGCTGAGCGCGAACCCTCACCAGATTGGATGTGGGCACAGTCGCCTTCATCCGACTGCCAGAAGTGGCTATCGGCAGGAAGTCCGAACCAGACTTCGGCCAAGGATAGAGGCCTACGCATTCGATGCGGTCGCTCTTGTTATCCCACAGTTTGATGCGCGGGCAGACGGGCGACATGAGAGTAAGCGCAATCGCCTGGATGTTCGAGGCAGACGCGGCGGCGGTGAAGCCGAACGGGTCGCCGGGCTCCCATTCGTCGCCGCCAACCCACGCGATGAAAGCCATGTCGGACGTTGCGCCAGGCAGCCAGCAGATCGACTTCTGGCCTGTATAGCTCGCCGGGAAATCCCACTGCATTTCAGGCGTGACCGATCCATCCTGACGCGCGGGCGTAAAGGTTCTGACATGAAGCGGCGATGTCGATCTGTCATAAGAATATATCGGCAGCATTACGCCAGCCTCAGCAGCCGGGAGCGGCGAGAGGTCGTTCAACTCGTCGGCGTCGAGCTCTCCGCAAGCCGTCGAAAGCTCCATCTCCAACTCATTCCGGATGAAAGAGCAGCCCTCCAGCCAGTTGCCGCGCACAGCCGAATAGCTTTCAAGGCCGACGAAGACAAATAGATACTTCTGCAGAGTGAGTCCGCCGGTCGGCTCAAGGGTCGCCGTCGCCGTCTTGGCGTGCCAGGTTGTGGAACTTCCGGAAGTGCGCGACTCGCGAGGCGCGACTGCCGACAGTGTAGACCCGTCGGCGACGACCTGCCCGGAAGAGTCCTCGCCGCGAAGCGTGTGACAATTCATCGGGATCTCAGCGGTCGATCCGGTGAAGATGTGAAGCCTTGCGCCGGCGGCGTTGTAAGGATCACTCGTTACGCGTGCAGACAGCGCGGTCAATGTCTTTCCGATCGCGGAATCTGGGAGCTCGAAAACGTAGCAAGCCGCGTTGGCGAAAGCGCGATGCATCCCGCCCGTATGGCCGGCGCAAAAAAGCGCCGCGTCGAAGTTATCGCGCTCGATGACATTGCGGTCGAGACCTGAGACATCTTCGCCCGCCAACTTCTCTTCGGAGTGCGACGTCATAGTGGCCTGATCGACGGCGACCGGTTGCCACGGCACTTGGCAGAAAAGATCGACGATTGTCTGGGCGTCGGTCTCTGCGGCATACGTCGGCGTAGAGGTGCGGGCAGTGTACTTGCGGAGGAATCGGGCGCCCTTTATCTTGTATTTGTAGCTGGACATCTTCTTGACCTTTCTCTTTAGTCACAATTGCAGTTGTCGTCGCCGGGATGTGATGTGCCGCCCTCGGCGCCAACTCCACCATCTCCGCCGCCGGCGACACCTCCGGCGGAATGTTCATCGTCGGCGTCGGCGGCAACACCGCCCGCATTGCCTTTGTCGCCCGGATGGTCGCAAGGGTCGGTTTGGGAGTCGCCGCCATCGGGACCGCCTGATTCCTCGTCACCAATCGTCACATCTGCCGATGCAAGAAACTTGACCGTCTGGCCCGAAGCTACGACCTTAAGTTCCTTGACGGAAAGTTCTGTTCCCTGCGGCACCTTGTTGGCGTCAAGGGATATCGTGCCGGTGCCAGAGCCGCCTATTGTGGTCTTAGACTTCTTGCCTGGAGCCCATTCGGTTGCGTCGATAGGCATTATCGCGCCCGGATCGCTTGCCGGATTGAGATCTGCGACCTTGCCTGTCGCGCGGCTCGTCGAGACGGTCGGGCGATGCTTGTTGCGGAATCCGGAGAGGAGCGCGGCCATGTCTTCTGGCGTAAGATGTTCCGGAGAGCCGAACTCAAGGTCTGCGGTGAGTGCAGCGCAATCAATCTCGAAGGACTGGAGCGGCAGATCGTCGCAGAGGTCGCCCAGCTGTGGAAGAGCTGCGCCGAGGCGAATGGTCATACGCTCAGAAACAAGGGAGCCTGAACGATCTGCGAGGATTGCGGCGGCAAGACCGTCGGGGCATGTCTCGCCAGCGGTCGCCTCGCTGGATGCGACCCACCTGTAAGTCGTCGTTGTCGCATTCGTCACGAGGAACTTCATCGATAGAAGTATGTTTTCCTCGGCATCGTCGGCGGTGGTGATTTTCGCCTTGCAGGTGAATTCCTCGACGCGGCATTTGAGACCTGCTGCTTCGATCTCGCCGGCCGTTGCGGCGGCTATGCGGGCATAGGTTTCAAGCTGATCGCTTCCGCTTCTCGCGCCATCAGATATTACTATCTGCGCCGAGGCAAGACCCTTTAGACGAGGATGCTTTGCCATCCACCAAGCCTGGTCGCTGAGGTCTTGAGGGATGTCCTCGGTTACGGACTTGAAGGACTGCGTTACGATGCTTGATGTCGCGCCAGCGAGCTGAATCGTGGCGTAGAGGCAGTTGGGGTTTCCAGCGGATGTGTTACCGGCTGTCTGGTGCTCGATGTCGCGCCATCCCTCGCCGACGGTCTCGATTTCGATGTCGACGCCGGTTATGGGGTTTGCCGTGTAGCGCTTCTTGCGGTCAGACTTGTTGACTGTCTCGACGTATGCGGCATCGCTGCCGTTTTTGGCGATGCGAGTTATGGAAAGCGTAGGCGTCTGCGTCGAATAGTCGAACCTCGTCACCGTGCGAGGGAAAAACCGCAGTTCGCGGCGGATCGCGTCTGCTATCGTCAGGTCGCGGACTTCATCGAACGGGAGATATTGCGAAGAGACCGAGACGGTACCCAGCGAATAACCGCAAGCGGATTCGCCGGCGCCCGCGATTTCGGCAAGCTCTGAGTTGAGGGTTTGCGCTTCGCCGCTTTGATTTTGATTAAGGACAATACGGGATGATTTCTTGTAGCCATTTGATACCTTCCAGTTTTGGCGGTAGACGAGACGGGCCATCTTGTCCCAAGGGCCTTTCACGACGACGGTGTCGGTGGCGTCGTCGCCTTTACCGCTATTTTCGACGATCTCGGAGACTTCGCCAACAAAGACGGTGGTATTGTAGTAGGTAACCTTTACTTTATCGCCGGATGCGAGCGACGAACGCGGGATGCCTGGCAGCTGGAGGACGTCGGCGGCCTTGTTCGCGAAGCTCAGGCGAGAGCCGACGGCGGGCAGAAATTGAGTCTCGGCGCCAGAGCCGACCTTGTAGAACTTGAACGGCGAGGCCATCACGAACCTCCTGCGTTGCCGTCTTCCCAGGCGTATTGTGTAGCGCTTGAAGACTTCTTGATGTGGTCTGAAGCTGCCTTCAACTGCGCCTCGACGCGCTTCAGCGTTTCTGTAAGGGCGTTGATTGCTTTGTCAGCCGCGAAGTTTATGTCGTTCGCTGCAGATTGCGCCGCCTGAAGCTCGGCAGTCAAGGAACCTACCGGCTTGCCGTTCGCGAGGGCGAGATCCACAGCGTTCTGCGCCTGATAAAAGGACTGGCTTGCGGCGTCCTTCTTGGATTGCTCGGCTGCGATGCGTGACTTGAGGTCGGCTTCTGCGCGCGCAAGGTTTTCTGCAGCAGCCATCGCCGCTGCGTTCTTTTCGCTCTCGGCCTGGATGGCTTGATGCTTCTTGGCGAGCGAACGCGAAGCCTCTGCCTCTGATGCGCGTGCGGAGGACATGGCGTTCTTTCCTTCAAGGTCTGCAGCTTCAAGGGCTCCACCCATGGCATCGTGTCGCTCTCGCAGATTGCTGGCGTCTTTGCGCAGTGATGCGGCGCGTTCTTCGCTCTTTCGGACTTCCTCTTCGAGCTCCGCAATACGGAGTTCAAGGTCGGCAGCGCGTTTAGCGGCATTCTGCCGTGCCTGGTCGCCCTCTGCTGTTGTTGCGCCAGACATGCGGCCCCAATCGCCGGTAAAGAGCTGCGCAAGCGTCTTGCCGATTGCGGTAACAACGCCGGTCTTGTCGTTTTCGTTAAGATCGACGGCTTCGATGTCGGCCTTTGACTTCTCCACTCGTGCTTCGGCTAGTTTTTTCCGGGCAACGGCAGTGGCAGCATCCTCGGCCTCGGCCTCCTTATCCTTGCCGGCAGCTTCAGCATCAAGCTTCTGTCTGGCAAGCACGATATCTTCGCGGGCGTTGGAGGAATTCATTGCGGCTGATCGCGCGGCGTAGTCCGCCTCAATCTTCGCCTTCTGCTCGGCGTAGTCCGGGGCATTTGGATCAAGAGCTGCGATGGCGGCCAACTTGTCCTGCTCAAGCTTGGCATTGTCGAGGCGACGCCGGTTGCCGACGCGCTCGTCGATCATCTGCAGCGCGTGGCTCTGCTCGCTGGCCGCTGCTGCAGCTGCGGACTTCAGCCTCTCGTAGGCGCTGACAAGCTGCTGCAGACCCTTGGCCTTTGCGAGTTCGTTTTGGATCTTGTCGAGCGCCTCGGCCTGCTTGCTGGCGGCCTTGAAGCTGTCGGCGATCTTCGCAACGCCCTGGTATATGGCGGTGAAGAGCCCGGCGACGCCGAAGCCGGTCAGGGCCTTGCGGAAGAACCCCACTGACTTCGACAAGCCGTCAAAGCCCTTGGCCGCGTCGCCGGTTGACTTGGCTGCGGACTGGCGCAGCTTTTCAAGCTCCTGGCGCGATTGCACGCCGCCGGAGATGTCCGCGCCGAGCTTAATCTTAACGCTAACGTCGCCGTCCGCCATTTCAGCCCTCTATCGTGTATGAGATCTTGACCGTGCATCCGACCTGCGAGATGGTGCGCGTCTTGATCGCGGCGTTAGCGAAGACGGTAGTTGAATCGAACTTGAACGCACCCGACTTGTCTTCGGAAAAGACGGTTGAAGAAACGTAGGTCAGCGCGTCGGCGACGCTGCCGAACGTGCGTGTGACCGAAAACGAGCACGTGCCGAGGTCGCAGCGGATGTGCTCGGGCTTGACGCGGTCGGCTCCGATGTATTCACGCTCGACGACGCCGAAGGCCTCGGAGAACGTAAGGTTCTCCGGGCCGACTGGCGAGCCGGTCGAGTTGCGAGACTGGCCGGCGCAGAGCGTGGTGGAGCCGAGCGAGATAGTCATTATTCAGGATCCGTGTATTCGACGGTGAAGAGCGAACCGTCGGTCGGGTCGATGTTGGCGGTGAAGCCTAGCTCTCCCGCGCGGAGGGTTGTTGTGCCCCACTGGAGAGGCCCCGTAACCAGGGCGGCTTTCTTCAGCGTGACAGTTAGGCCGCCGGTTGCGGTTATCACAAGGTCGTTTGCCGATGCTAGAGACGAACCGCGACCCTGAAGGACAGGGAGCGCAGCCAATATCTGAGACTCGGTGAGCCCGAGCGGAGTGCAGCGGGCAGTGACCGTGATGCCGCCGAGGGTGTAGTCAATCGTTCCCTGCGAATCGGTCGTGACCGGATCGAACTGCGGTGCGAACGCTACAGTCCAGCCGTCGACCGTGTCGGGAATGGAGAGCGCGCCGAAGGTGCCGGTGTAGTGGAAGCCGGATAGCCCGGAGCGCGGCGGCTCGCCGAGGCCGTAGGTGGCGGATTCGATCTTGTAGAGACTGTTGGCGTCGGTCGGCAGCTTGCCGTTGGCGAGGAGCGCCGCGAACTCCATGGAGCCGAAGGCCGTCTTCACGGGCGAGAGCAGCAGATCGGGGCACTTCGATACGGCGGCAGCGAGGAAGGTGAGCTTCTGTCCGGCCTTGGAGTGGACTACGAGCGGAGCGTCCGTCGAGCCGAGGATGGAACGACCGATGGCGGGAGTCTGAAGCCAGTCCGGGTAGAGGACGGCGAGGAGGTCTTCGGAGAGGTTGCCGACTGGAGTGAGTGAGACCTTGCCGGTCTGGTCGGTCTTGATGGTGTCGAGCTTTCCGGCTATTGAGCTCGGTGTCTCGGCGGTGGCGGAGTCGATCTCGGCCGTTATGCCGGAAGCGTCGAAGAACGTGACGCCGCCGAAGGTGACGGAGCCGGGGCCCCGGATGATTGATTGACGTGTGGTTGCCATATCAGAGTTCCGCTTTCATTGATAGTTTGACGGTGACGGAGACAACTCCGTCGCCAAGGTCCATGGGTTCGCCGATCCTCGGCGATGTGAGGGCTCCTGCGCCGAGGATGTCGGGGCGAAAGAGCTTGAGCGCCTTTGCGATCTCCACGGCTGCGGAGAGGAAGGTAGGACGGTCGGGTGTGGAGCGGTTTAGTTCGGGATCCTCGAAGACCGTCACGGCAATGCTCGCCGTGCCGTAGCATTGGCGGGAGTCCGGGGCTTCGTCGTCGAAGGAGATTGAGCCGACGACAACGCAGAAGCTGGTCTTGTCGATGTCGGTTTGCAACGTCTCGATGATGTTCCCCAGCTGCTCTTCGCGGACGGGAAGCCCTTCGAAGGCCGGTATCTCGCGAACGCGAGCCGCAACCGCATCCTGGAATGCCTGTATGTTCACAGCCCGTCCTCCTGATGTCTGCCGAGCAGACGATGTTTGGCCCTGACCGACGCCGTCGCGAGGGCGGCCTCTGGCTGGATGGTGGAAGGATCCTCGCCGTAGTCCTCCGGCACGACGACGCCCTGCGCCACCTTGTCGAAGAGGGCGCAGGCGCGGTCGTACTTCTTTGTGCGGGAGGCGTTGACGTCGCGCCGCAGGCGGGACAGTAGGTTGAACGCCGCGTAGTCCATGGCCGGGCCGACGAGCATGTCCGGAAGGAGCGTCTCGTCGGTCGGCATGCGGCACTTGCGCCCGGAGCGGACGCAGCCTCTGACGTGCGAGACGGCCAAGGCCATCTGCTGCGTCATCGGTGCGCGGTCCGCTTCGAGGTTGCGGGCGAAGACCTCGGCCTCGCGCTCTTCGAGCGTGGCCAGGAAGTCCTGCTCTGTGGGCGTGCGCCAGGCCATTGCGTCAGGACACCGTGATGCGCTTGGCGCAGAGTGTGGAGACGACCTGGACGTCCTCGGACCAGTCGACGGCGACGATATCGGAGCGGCAGCCCTCGTCGCGGTACTGGCGGACGGCCTCGACGGAGTTCGCGCCGATCGAGAAGGTCTTCGCGAAGCCGGGGTCGTACTGAGTCGGGTTGTCGCTGCCGTGGAAGATGAAGATCTCACTTCCGACGACGTTGGACTTCGACTCGGACTTGCCCATCTTGTTGGCGTCGTAGCCCATGACGCCAACGCGGATGTCCATCGCGGGGTTGACGAGCATCGCGGCGAGACCGGCGAGGCTGAGGCCCTTGTCCGTCGTGCCCTGCTGGCGCTTGAGGACGTTGACGTGGTTCTTCAGGATGCGCCACGCGCCGAGGCCGATGACCATGCGGTTCGGCAGGAGACCGGTCGCCGTCGCGATGGAGACGATCTGCTGGTCGATCTCGTCAATCGGGTCGTACGTGCCCGAAGAATCGCTCGACCACGAGCCTGTCGAGGCAGTCGCGGAAACGCCGGACTTGACGAGGTCGAAGACCTTCTTCTCGCGGGCGAGAGCTGCCGAGATGACGAGCGTGCGGACCTTCGCCTCCTCCAGAGCGGAGTCGGCGGAACCGGCGCGTTCGCGCTCCTGGTCGTCAATCGGCAGTTCGAGCGCGTTGGCGGCGCAGTTGAATGTGCCGTCGGTGGCCTCGAACTCGATGCGCTTCGCCTTGCCGCCGACAGCACGCAGAGTGTCGTAGATCTGGAAGGCGTTCTTTGTGTTGAACTTCTTGAACTGGCCGTTGGCGACGCCGACGGGCACGCGCGGCGCGATGAAGTCGGCGAGCGTGGTCTTGACGTCCTGGGCGACGCCAAAGGCGTAGTTCTTGAGAGTTTCGCTGTAGGTGGATGTTCCTAGCTTGCCCATTGTGTTTGTTCCTTTCTGTAGGGTGTTTTAGCTTGCGAACGTGATGGGGGTGCGGAGGACGGCTTCGAAGAGCTCGTCGGCGGCGGCGGCCTGGAGCGCGACGCCGATGACGGTGCCCGCGCCGGAGCTGTACGCCTGGACGGTTCCGCCGTCCACTACCTTGAGCTTCGCGCCAGCGGTGATGGAGCCGCCGGCCTTGAGACGGACGACGCCCGGGAACGCGCCCGCAATGGCGACGTCGGAAGCGCTGACGCCACCTTCGACGATTGCGCCGAGCGCTCCGGCGAGACTTGCGGTCGCAGCAAGCTTGACGCCGCTGTCGTAGACGGCGATGTAGCCCTCCTTGCCGGTGAGGTCGGTGCTGGCCTTGTTGGACATGCGCACGAGCGCGATTTCGTTGGCTATTGCCATGGTGATTTTTCCTTTCTTGTTGTGCCTTAGTCGGCGAAGGTTTCGGGATCGGCGGCGCGGCAGGCGGCCCAGGCATCCTGGAACGAGCACTTGTGCGCGGCCCTGTAGGCGGTGACGGCAGAGTTGCGCGCGGTGATCTTCGCGTGCTCGTCACCGGCTGGCACGGTCGTCTTGGGCGCCTGGGCGGAGTTGGCCGATATGCGCTTGTCGGACGGAGCCGCGCTGGTCGCCACGGGCGACTTGAGGGCGCCGAGGAACGCGAGGGCGGTTTCCTTGCCGTTTTTGACGTAGAGATCGACGAACGCCTGGCGGTTCTCGATCTTGTCCTTGTTCTCGTCGGCGCACTTCTCGGCCTCGCTGTTGAGGGCGGCCGCTTTGGCGTCGTCACGTTCCTTCTTCAGAGCCTTTACAGCAGCGACAACGTCTTCAGGCGTCGCCTCTGCAGCAAGGCCGAGCAGGGTCTTGAGTTCATCCATTTCTGGAGTTTCCTTTTTATCCTCAACGTTAATGACGCCGGACTCGCTGCTGTTGAGGACGCAGCTGACCGGAAGATTGGGGCGGTTTGTGAGGGCTATGGAGTCGAGCGCGAGGATTGCGCCGTTCTCGCCTACATCGAAGACGGGCGAGACAAAGCGGTACTCGCGGGCGTTGACGGCTTTTGCGCCCTCTTCGGTGAACTTGAAGTCGGCATAGAGTCCGTCGTCCTCGATGCGCAGATTGGATGCCCAGGCGAAAGCGCGGGTGGAGCCATCATGATTGCAGCTGCCATGGTCGACATCGACAAGCAGCTCCGGTGCGCCCTTTGCGTTCCATGCGGTGAGGATGCGCTCGAAAGCAGCCTTGTCGAGCTGCTGCATGAACGGCTTGGTCTTGCCTCCGGGCATGTTCATTACGCCCTTGAATTCACCGAACGGCGCGATCTGGACTTTTGTTGTGCCGTTCTCGGGCAGCGTTTGGGCTGAATTGAGTATGAAGTTTCTCATTGATGTTGCCTTTCGTTGGTTGCTTGGGCGGCGGCCTTGAACATGGCTTCTTCTAGTGCCTGTTCGAGATCGCCTGAAATGGCGGCGGGGTCTATGGCGGCCAGCTTTTCCTGAGCGGCTTTGAGCGCCGCTTCGTAAGGCATGGAGCCGTCCAGGATCGTGGCGGCTACCTCAGCCAAAACGGCGTCAACCCCAGATGGCCGTTTTTTTGCGATTTGAGCGGGGGGTTGCTCCTGGACGGTAGATGAGCCGTCCGAATTGCGAGACGCGGTTTTAAACGCTCCAGGGGCGGTTTTAAAAGGCGCTGCATGGGGCGTGGCCCTGTTGGGGGCGCTTAAACCGCCATCAAACGGGTTTTGAGATGGCTTCAAGGAGACTTTGTAGCCGGTTTCAGCCTCGACCTGCGCGACATCGACCTGATACCCGGCGGTGGAGAGTTTGGAGATCGAATCAACCGCCGAGGCGACATCCTTCTCCTGCCGCGTGCGGAGCGCGAACGAAGCGAGGGCGGGTCTGCCGGGGAAGACTGCCGCGAGTGCGCGGCGGTCGTACTGCTGGTTGAGGGGAAGTTCGACCTTGTGCGCCATGCGGCGGATGATCGTGGCCCAGGCGCTTTCGTGCGCGCCGGTCGCGCCGCCGCCGATGCCGGTGGGCTCGGCAAGGGATGTGAGCATGCCGCCGGTGCCGGCGAGGATGAGCTGCTTCTGCAGCCACTCAAGGCGCATCTGGAACGGCTGCATGCCGCGCACCTCGGAAAGAGTTTTGACATCGCTGCCATGCGGGAGAGCACCGCTCGCGGCCTCGGCGGCGGCAACGGCCTCATCGCGGTACTTGTCTTCCTGGCCCTGCGGCACATTCGGCGGCATGATGATGAACACACCAGGGATGCCGTAGATGTCGATGTAGGCATCCCAATCCTTTTCGGAAAGGGTCGAGCGCACGTACTTGATGAGGGCGACGCGGTTGACCGGGCGGCGATTCTCCAGGAGGATGTAATCGTCGGGTGTGAGGCGGTCGGCCTCGGCAAAGGTGCGGTAGGGCTTCTGGAGCGCCGCGGGGTTCCAGGCCCAGTTTGAGCGGATGCCGTCGCGGACCATGTTCCATTGCGGCAGCGGTTCAAGATGCTCGATGGACCAGTCGCGCTTCAGCCAAGGCTGGAGGTGGGCGAAGCCGCGGAAGCGGGCCATGACAAGATGCTCGATGGCGGCGGTCAGGTTGTCGCAGGCGCTGTAGCTCGCTTCAAGGAACTCCTTCTGATCTTTGGCGAGCTTCGCATCGAAACCCCGGCTCTCCGGATCAGCCGTGACGATCTGCCATTCCATATCGCCGACACCCGCAAGCGTCTTCTCGATTATGGTCATGAGATCGGTGTCGGTGGCCTCGATGCCGAGCTCGGAGGCGTATAGCCACTGGAGGTCGGCCATGATGCCGCGCTGAGCGTCTTCCATGAGCGAGACGGCGCGCCGCATAGTGAGGCCGCGAAGCGGGTTGTATTGTTCGCGCCAGGCGTTGGCGGCGGCAAGATTTCGTTTGAAGCTCATGTGTAGTATTCTCCTGTTCTTGAGCGCATCCGGCGTTCACCGGCAAGGCGGCGGCGTGCGGCGGCCGAGCGCGAGTTCGAAGCCTTTGGCGGCATTGGCGCGGAACCGCCAAAAGAGGCGGCGCGGCGGCAGAGGGCGGCGGCGCAGCAGCCGTCGGAGTGGCCGTTCGACATGCGCGGGGCCCAGAACTTGAACTCGTTGCCGCTCTTCAGCATCTGCATCGCGTGGAAGTCCTGGCGGATCCAGTCGACGTGCGGGATGATGAACGTACAGACCTTTCCGAAGCAGAGCCGGAACGGCGTGAAGAGAGTGCGCTTTGAAGTCTCGCTGAAGTTAAACTTCTCGATTTTGCCGGAAAGGAACTTCTTGGGGTCTTCGTCGAACTCGCCCCATCCGGTGAAGTCGGTCCCCGGCATCCCGTTCGCGGCGATGTCGCCGAAGCCGCGCCCTGGGCCGGTGTAGTCCACGCACACGCGAACGCACTTGTCGATGCGGCTTCTCACCGCCGCCAGCTGCTCGCCCGTGTCGAGCCCCTTAATGAACATGACGTCGCGAGTGACAAGCTTCTCGACCGGTTTGCCGTCAGCGCCGGTCTCCACGACCTTCTTGGCGAGCCAGAAGATAGAGGGGTCGCTTATGCCGCCGAAGTCGAAGCCGCCGTAGAACTCGCCCGGCTCGTCTGGGTCGAAGCCGTGCTCGGTGGCTTCGACGGATTCCGCAGCGGTTATCATGTCGAACGAAAGCAGATTGGCGCTTGCGTCCAGGAACTCGCATTCGAACTCTTGCGGCCACGCCTCGGGCGTGTCGAACGCCTCGCGCACTTCCTCGACGTATTCTTCCGCGGTCTTGGGGCGTTCTTCGCCGGTTTTCTCGTCGATGACGGTTCCAAGCTTCCCGGCGGTCTCCCACTCCTTCGCCGCCTCGTGGATCGTGACCTTCTGCACCTCCCACTTCACGCGGCGCTTCGGGTTCGGGTTCAGGAAGTTTTCGTCCACGAGCTTGTGGAACATGTCGCCCATGCCGTTTGGCGTAGAGGTGATGATGACGCGCTTGATGGACGCCATCGGGTTGACGATGACGGCGAAGACGGCCGTCCAGACCCCCTTCTGGTCCTCGAAGAACGCGAATTCGTCGATGATAAGGTAGCCGGTGAAGCCGCGCAGCGAGGCGGGCTTTCCGGGAAGCGCGTAGATCTTCGACCCGTTCGGGAGCACGATTATCTTGGCCTTGACCTTCGCGCCTTTCTCCAGGGCGTCGAACTCCTCTTCGCTCTCTGCGGCCGACAAGTTCGCCGCCTTGATCCAGTCCTTGCACTTGTCGAGCGTCTCGAGGCTCTGGCGTTCCGTGGGCGCGACGATAAGCCACTTCGAGCGCGGCTCGGTCATTGCGCCGCGCGAGGCGATGAAAGAGGTTGTGAAGCCCTTGCCTGTCTGCCGCGACCAGAGTGCGATCACGAAGCGCGACACGGAATTGGCGAGCTTCTTCTGAAACGCGAGCAGATAGGCGATGAGCTGCATCAGCCGAATATCTCCTTCATCTTGGCGAGCTTCGCCGCGTCTGTGAGCTTGGTGTCGCCAAGCGCGGATCTCGCCGCGTTCTCGCGACGCTCGGCGGCTTCGAATTTCTCGCGGGCGAGGCGCAGCTGGTCGTCGGCGGTCTTCTGGCGGGCGGACTTGAGCTTCAGTTCGGCGTCCTTCTGCTGACGGTCCTTGATGGCCATCGCCGCGTTGGCCCACTTGAGGGCTTCAGATGAATTGTCGCTCATGGCCGCATCGATGGCGAGAGCCTTGAGCGCGTTTATGGCGGCTTCGTCGCTGATGCCGTGCTCGCGGGCGAGGCTCGCGGCCTCGGCCTGTGCAGCCACGACCGCCAGACGGCGCTGCTCGGCGTCGGCCTGGCGCATCTTGTCGCGCCAACGGTAGAAGCCGGAGCGCGACACCTCGGCTTCAAGCTGGAAGTTGTCGCGGGCGGCCTGCACGACCTCTGCCCAGTTGCGGGTGCGCTTGGCGATGGCGTACAGCTGCCACTGCTGCGACTCCGAGAGGTCGGCATACCAGGCGTCGGCGCGGATATCCATTACATGCCCTCCAGCGCGGTGAGGCCGCGTTCGGTGAGAGTCCAGCGCTGGTCGTGCCAGATGGGCTCCATATAAAATGTTATCCAGCCGCGATCCTTTATGAGAGCGAAAGCGGACTCGCGCTGCTCGTTGGTGGTAGGCGCACCGGCTGCGAGATCGATTTGGGAGAGAAGCGCGGCCTTCTTGAGACCGGTGCCGCCTGCGGCGCGGAGCGATTCAAGGGCGGTCTTTATAACGTGCTTGTCGAGTGCGTCCATTTCAGTGACCTTTCTGCGGGCGGCGGAGCGCCCGCGGCAGAACCCTTAGCCGAGTTTACCTATGATACGATCGAGCTTGAAATCCATAGACTCGATGCGCTTGTCTATGGCTTCAAGCTTTGCCGACTGCGCGGCGTCGGCGGCTTCCAGCTTGCGAAGCCGGGCGAAGATATCTTCCATCTGGCGAGAGATCATGTCGTGGCGCTCGTCGCAGACGGTGGGCTCGGTGCGAACCGGCACTGGCGTTGGCTCAATCGCGACCTTCTTGGCCTTGCCGGCGAGGTAGCCGCCACCGCCGAGACCAAGAGCAGCCAACCCGGCAAGCAGAGCCTTTACAAACTCAGACGACATGAAAGCGCCGTCGCCATTGGCTGATATGGCGGTCGCGGCGGTTGCGAGAATCAGGGCGAGTGTCATTGTTTACTTGGCTCCTTCGATGGCTCCTTCGATGACCTTTTCGGCGATGGTGCCGACGGCTGCGCCGGACGAATCGACGATCTTCTTGTTCTCTTCGGAGACGTCGGTAACAAGGCCCTTGACCTTTACCTTTATAAAGCCGTCAGACTTCTTCTCGACCTCTATGGAATCGACATCGGTTTTGAGGCCAAGCGAGGTATATGAGGCTCGCCAGTCGTCGCCCTCTTTGATGACCTCGATGGAGCGCATGCAGCCGGTGAGGGCGAGGAGCGCGAGGGCTAAGGTTAGACCGAGCATAGCTCGGCCATCAGGGCTAGCGGATTTGGCGGCAGGTTGGGCGGCGGGGACGGATCGACCAGAGCAGTAGTCAGTCCAACCGTAGCGGCGGCAGAGGCTGGCGATTTCGAGAGCCGCGAGGCGGGCGCGGTAGCGACGCCAGGAGTACCACGGGTATGTGTAGTTGGCGAGGGCGAGGCAGTTCATTTCAAGGCGGTCGTTTGCAACGGCCCAATCGCCGGTGGATCCGTTCGCTGCGGAGTAGTCGCAGTCGTGGATGAGGAATGCCGGCTCGAAGATAGCAAGCAGCCTGGTCAGCTTTTCGCGGATTCGTGCCGGGAGCCATTCTGGGCCGCAGCCGTTGTAGAGTTCTGCAAGGCGGTCGTCGGAGAGGGAAGCCGCAAAGCCCAGGTCGAGATCTGCCTTGACGGCGGTCTCGTAGAGGTCGGATACGTGTTTCAGATTTTCTTGCATTGCGTTCAATTCCGTTTGAAAGGATTGCCGACTTGTTTATCCTGGCCTCGCGCACGGCAACCAGTGGTGCTTCCAACAAACCTCGACAGGAGGTGATAGCATGAGTGGTACGGCGCATATTAAACCATAAAGCCGTGTCAAGCTAAATGCTTAGACCGGCTATACCCGCAAGACTGGGAAAAACCGTTATTCCGGTAAACTATCTACCGCGGTAGATAGTTAGGGTTTTAGGGGGTGTTTAAGGGATAAAAAAAGACCCCTGCAACGGAGTTGCAAGGGGGCTTCAACGCGGCCATGATTGGCATTGCGGAGCAAGCGGCCAACCGCGTATGTTGGGGATATTATATCATAATTTCGGCGCTCATTGTTTCAGGAGGGCTTCGAGTTTCTTGAGCTTCTTCTTGTAGGGGCACTTGGCGCAGGAGGGAGAATCGCCGAGAGAAACGCTCGAGCCGTGTCCGATCGCTACGGAGTTTTTGCCGGACGCGATGACGGAGCCTGAGCGCTGTGAGTCGCGGAGGCCGAGGAGCCAGTCGGCGGAGCAGGCGTGAGTACGGCAGATGCGCTCAAGGATATCGGCACCAGGAACGGCCCCGCCATTTTCGTATCTTGCCCACTGTGGTTGTTTCATGCCAAGGTGCCGCGCCATCTCCGCTTGAGATGTCGCACCGCGAAGCTCTCTAAGCCTGTCTGCTATGCTACTCATCTTTTTATAACTATTTGCATATACCCCGTTGACAGCATTATAACGGTTGTGTTATAATACCCTCCGTTGTCACGCAACAGGCAACATTAAACCATAAAGGAGCTGATATGTCAACAGTGAAAACAAAGAAGAGGCCGAAGACAAGGGCGGCGGGAGTTCGCGAGATAGCGCGGCTTTGCGGCTACTCGGCGGGTCACGTTTGCAGGGCGAGGATGGGTCAGCGCGTGTCGCGCCCGCTCCGCGCAAAGATGCGCGAACTGGGGCTGAGGTTCGCGAAGTGATTTCTTAACCAAACACCAAAGGAGAAAAACCATGAGCGAAAAGATTGGTCTTACGGCATCGCAAAGTTGGTCTTGCGTCATGTCTTGTTTTGAAAAGCCAGGTCGGACCGCGACGTTGGCTTACCGTGCGATGATGTTGGCCTTTCGTCAAGGGCAAGTACTTCCCTCTGTTGGGGGTTGGAAAAGACAATGGGCGGTGGAGCATCCCGGAGCGAAATTGCCAGCGCACTGCCCGTTTGATTGGACGCCGCGTGGCGCATCGTATGTGGCAATCATGGCAGCGAGACGTAAAGACACTAGGAGGCAGTTGGCTCGCGCACTCTTCGGACGTGGCGAGTCAAACCCAAAAGCAAAGGAGCTTGTAGCCAATGCGCATTTCACGCTTGAGCGCGGCACCTGCACGATCAAGAAGGAGGAGGAGTAAGATGAAGAATCGCGATCTTTTTGACGCATGCCTCAGTCTGTCAAGCCGGGTGAGTTGCTCTGCGGTGCGAATTTACAACATTATCAGGGGAGTGGGACGCGGTGAGTTGACGGCGGACAATGCGCTTCATCAGCTCGTTGAGGATTACCATGACCTTCTCATCTTAAGCAATGACATTGAGAAATTGGCCGATGAGTTCGGGAAAGGCATCGGGGAGGGAAAGTAAGATGCGTAGTAAGGCAAAGAACGCAGTGCCGATGGCGAAGTTCTACCCGTCGGACGCAAACTACATCGCCGAGAGGATCGGAGAGCTTAACCGCCATGCGGTAATATATAAAGGGGAACTTTGCGCCAAGCTCAACCGTGCTCGTATCGGCGGCATGATCGAAGTCTTAAGCCGGATGAATGTTGAAGTCCATTGCGACTGGACTGGCACCAGCCGCAATGTTGTGATAAGGAGGGAGAAGTAAGATGACGATTGAGGAAATTCAGAAGAATCTGGAGACGGCATATCACGAGATAGGACATGCCTATGCGTATGTTGGCGACTCGCGCTTCTTGGCAGCTGAAATGGCTTGTGACAGGGCACGCGCCGCCCTCAATGTTGCGGCCGACGCGCTTGAGAAAATCCAGGACTAACCAATCAACACAACCAAACAAGGAGGTAATAGTTATGGGCGAATACAATGCGAGACTTCAGAGGGCGCTGCTTAGGGACCGTCACGACAATTGCGTTAAACCGCGCAGCATCTACGACAAGATCGAAGAGGCCGCCTGCTGGCTCTTCTTGGCCGGATGGGCTTTTGCCATTGCAGCGGAGGTCGCACGGTGAGGATAGAAAATCGAGGCCGCATACCGGCAGGGAACACTCGCGTGTCGGGTGGAATCTTGCCGCCTACCATCGATTCGACAATCGACTATCGCGTGGCGGATCGCGTGGTGCACAGGGGCCATAACGCGACATACTCCCGCATCCGCCGTGAAAAGAAACTTCAAGACAAGAAAGGACAATCAATCAAATCATGAAAATCAAAAAGACAGCAGCAGTCGCAGTCAAGACGACAACAATGCCGACGGATAGCGAAGCCGCCGAGCAGATCATCAGCCAGTACCGCACGGTAGTCGAGAGTGAAAAGGCCTGCTTCAAAGAGCGCGTCAAATTCGGCGCCATGCTGATTCAGTGGGAGCAGTATTTGGGCAAGAGTATTGGCGGTCGCGGCACCGATGGCGAAGGTCTCAAGGGATGGCTTGAGAAGAATTGCCCGGCAATCGCATACGTCACGGCCCAGAGCTACAAGACAATGGCCGAGCGCGTTATCAAGATGATCGGCGGCGGTCGCATGGCCGAGGCTGCGCTTTTGGAGCATGACACCGTCATGCAGCCGAACGGCGAGGTTGTGGATGTTGACTCTGCAATGGCTCAAGCCCGCGATAACCTCTTCGCCAATGTTGACAGCCGCCGCAAGCTTGAGCAGGCTTGGTTCGACTTCATGAAGGCGCAGGGCGTCGCTGCCTCCAGGGCTCAGCACTCAATAAAGAAGCTCTCGAAGCAGGAGGCGGCGAAGGCTATCTGGACTGGTGTGATGAACATCCTCGACAAGTCAAGCATTCTGGATTCTGTGCCGCTACTGCCCAAAGCAATTGCCGACACCTGTCTCGGCAGGATAACGACCTTGCGCGATGCGCTGAAGCAGCGAGTTTCGGAGGAAGCCTAGTCGCCAACGACCGACAGGGAGTGATACCATGGAGCTTGAGCAGCGAGACTGGATACGGGAGCTCGAAGACGCCGAGCATATCGACTCGGTGGAGATGCAGAGCTTCGTCAAGGAAATGCGCGGCAAGTCGAAATTCACGCCTCTTGAGGTGGCGGGGATTCTCGGCTACGGTGCAGACGCGGAGGCGGTGTATGCTCTCTGCGAATCGGGGCAGCTCGGCTATCTCGCGAGGCCGACCGCCAAGGGCGAGAGGCGCAGCTACGTCATACCTCGCGTCTCTCTCCTTAAGTTTCTAAAGGCCAACTGCAACAGGGTTTAAGAGGCTATGAACAATGCTTTGATGACTTATGAAGGACTGGCCGCCGTGTCGTCGATGACGGCGAGGGTCGAGGCGGCGGATTGGAAGGATCGCATGATGGAGATTGCGTCCGCTCCCAGGAACGAGCGCGTGAGGCTCATGCATCAGATCGCCGACCGCGACGGCATACCGTTCGGGACTGTCCGGAACAAATACTACCTCTACCAGAAGACTGGCGATGTGCAGCTCATAGACCGCCGCAGGGTCAAGACCATGACGGCGCAGAATCCGTGGCTTGAGTGCTACATGTTCTACATCGAGAACGACAAGAACACAAGCGCGAACGGCTGGCGCGTTATGATGGCCGACTTCAGGAGCGGCAAGCCGATGCTCGGTGCGATAGGCACATGGCGCGACGTGTGGGCAAGGGAGCGCGGCTTGGAGCCCATGCCCGAGGAGTGCCCCTTGGACTGGACGCCTAAGGGCGCGACCTACGCCAATCTTCAGGCGGTCGCCAAGGCGAACCCCAACTACTACTTCAACCTTTTCTCGACGCGGCGCGGCAGAAAGGCGGCGAGCGCGACGATGCTGCCGGTGCTTACCACGAGGGCGGGTCTGCCGGTGCTCGCCAAGGTTGAATACGACGACGTCTGGCACAACATCGATATAATGATGGGCTCCAAGGTCGTGCAGCCGCTGGAGTTCGCCGGCTACGATGTCGCGAGCGGCTTCAAGTGCAGCTCTATCATGAAGCCCCGCTTTGCGAGGGCGGACGGCGTTCGCGACAACCTCAAAGAGCAGCAGTTCCGTTTTCTCTTCGCCTATGACCATATCGTGCGCGGCTTCCACAAGGGTGGTATCGAAGATGTGGTGGAACACGGCACGACTGCCATCCGCGCTCACGTCGAGCGCCAGATAAAGGCGATCCCCGGCATGGGCGGTCTGATAACGATTCGCCGGTCGGGCATTCTCTCGGAGCAGGTGCACGCGGGGCTTTTCATCGGCAACGGTGGCGGCAACTTCAAGATGAAGTCTCTCTGCGAGGGAGCCCACAACATTCTGCACAACCGCACGGCGCATCTTCTCGGCAACCGTGGCCGCGACGCCGAGCATCTTCACGAGAGCCAGGCGGCCTTGGTGAAGTATGAGGAGCGGCTTATGGCTGCTGCGGCAAAGCTGCCGGAGGAGTTTGCCCTAAAGCTTCAGGCGGGGCTGATGACCTTTGACGAATACGGCGCGGCGTTCCGCATTATCGAAGACCAACTCATGCGCGACCCGGAACACCGGCTCGAAGGTTGGGACGGCAAGACGGTAGCCGAATGGCGGCTCAGCGCAAGCAGCAACGACTGGCACAGCTTCGACGAACTTAAGGAAATGAGCGAGGCCGAGCGGATGGCTGTTGCGGCTGTCGTTGGACGCGATACGCGGCTGAGGCGTGTGCGGCCCCTGTCGAGGCGTGAGGCTTACCAGGCGGGGCTAAAGAGCGGCGAGATCGTCAGGGTTGACGACTGGTATCTGCCTCACTTCATGGACGTTGAGAAAGATTCCATCGAGGTGAAGGTTAGACCGAACGGCTTGATCGGCTTCAGGAACGAGCTTTTGTACGGGCGCGACGAAATGCTGTACCGCGCTTGCGTCAAGAACCGCGCGGGCTGGCAGCAGATGATGAGCACCGACCAGAAGGTGCGGGTTCTCTTTAATCCTATGATGCCGGAGAAGATATGGCTTGTCAACAGCGGCGACGGCCACACGCTCGGCACGTGTCCCTTGTACAACCGTGCGCCGGTCTATGACCGTCACGCGATCGAGGTCAAGATGGGCGAGCAGGCTGCCGACCTTGCGGCAAAGGTGCTGCCGGTTCGCGGGCGCCATCAGGAGGAAGCCGAGCGCAGGGCCGAGCGCATGGCGAGCAATCTGCGCGTCATCAAGGCTGCCGAGGCTGCGCGAGTGTCGGGTCCAGAGCCGACCGGCGAGGGCTTCAGCTTGGAGGAACTGAATAGCGCTGATGACCATTTTCGTGACGTCACGAAAATGGAGAATGCCAACGCCGATTCGCTGGCGTTCCTCGATCAGATGAACGCCGTTTAAGATGCTTTTAACAACACAACCAACCAAAGGAGATAAAACACCATGAGTGAAGAGAAGGTCGAAACAAAGCAACCGGCGGAGATCAACTACGCCGTTAAGCGGCAGGTTACGCTGCCTGCTTGCCAGGTGAGGGCCGCCATTGCGCAGGCCGTGGCAAGAGGGCAGGTCAGCGAGGAGGACGGCGAGGAAGTCTTTTGGCTCTACTCGTACGCCAAGGAGTTCCATCTTAACGAGGCCGATCTAGCGGTCAAGATGGGCGCTTACGACAAGAACACCTTGTATCAGCTCTTCAGGGGGCTTTACGGCGTCTTCAAGGACGGCAGGTGCTCCAGCTGGGCCAACATCATAAAGGCCATCCGGGCGTTCAAGGCCGTCGAGCTTGAGGAGATGAAGAAGAAGAATATCGGCATCATCGAAACCGAGGTTAAGCAGACCGTGTTCCGCGCTTGCGATGCGGCGCTTGCCGACGGCATGCCGGCTTTCATCTACGGCGCGTCGCAGATCGGAAAGACGACTGCGCTCCTGGAATACAAGAGGCTTCACAACCACGGCCGCACGGTGTATCTGCGCATGGGGTCGAACTGGACCAAGGCGCGGCTCGTTAGGGAACTTGGCATCCTTTTCGGCAACGGCATGAAGAAAGCCGCCATCTGGGATTTGGAAGACAAGATCGTCGGGAGCTTGACGCGGTACAATCTCCTCATAATCGACGAATTTCACCTGGCGCTTGAGACGACAAGCGAGAGGGCCGCAAAGGAGATCGTCGAGTTCATCCGCGAGATATACGACCGTAGCGGCTGCGGACTTGTGCTGTCCGGCACGAAGGTCGGTCTTGAGGGGCTTGAGGGCGGCAGAAACCGTATGCTGTTCGACCAGTTGCGCAGGCGCGGTGTCGTCAAGGTCGTGCTTCCGGACGTGCCGCCGCGCCGCGACATAAACGAGATCGCGCGGACGTTTGAGCTTCCTGCGCCTCAGGGCGAAGACCTGAGAACTGCCAAGACGCTTATTCAGACTCGCGGACTCGGCGTCTTTTTGAAGTACCTTCAGAAAGCCTACGCCGTCACGAGGAAGTCCAAGGTTGAGCTCACTTGGGAGGCGTTTAAGAAGGTGTCAAACGGATATCTCGCGCTCGCCCACATGGCGCAAGAGACTTACTGACAGATTTATCAACCCATCAACAGAAAGGGAAACTACAATGGCTACAACAAAGAGAAAAACTATGACGGACGCGCGCGGCCAGGAAGTGCCGGTGACGTACGTTGCGGCGTACGACAAGGCCAAGGATCGCACGGTGCGGCGCATCGAGGCGAACGCCAGGAAGCTGAAAGCGCAGATGCAGGCGTTTCTGGCCGACGCGGTCAAGGCGATGACGGAGCTGAGCGGGCTCAAGGAGAGCCTTGGCGACCGTGGGAACTTCTCGGCGCGCTCCTTCGACGCCAAGATTCAGGTAAGTATCAGGCAGAGCTGGAACATTAGGCTCGACGAGCGCACGGCCAAGGCGCGGGAGCTGATGATGGACTACGCGTGCAGAGAGCTTGAGAAGGCCGGGAGCGGGGCGTATTTGCTGCAACAGATGATCGAGGCCGCGTTCAAGGTGGACCGGCTCGGATTCATGCCGCGCAGGGAGGTCACGAAGCTCCTGACCTATAAGGTAAACGACGCGAAATGGAACGAGGGCGCGGCGATTTTGAGGGAGTGCCAGACGACCGAAAAAGGCAGGCGGTACCTGGTCGTCGAGACCAGGCAATCGACGCAGGACGAGTTCAAGATTTTGCGGCTTGATATCGCCGACTGCTGGCCGAAGGACGACGGCGAGGGCGAGGCTTAAGCCCATTAAGGAGGTGACACCATGAGCAAAGGATTTCTACCATTGACGGCGAGACAGAGGGCCGCGTTTTGGGAGGCGCACCGCGCGGCTTGCGTCAACCTGGAGCTTTCGACCAGGGAGGAGCGCGAGTCCTACCGCAAACTCGTTATGCGCGAGGAGTGCGGCAAGTTGCATACGGCGGAGCTAAACCGCACCGGCGACTTTGATAAGGTCATGGCGCGGTTCGCCAAGGATGCGGGCGACTGGCAGGAGGCCAGCCGCTTCGCAGTTGCAGACGAAGCGCGACAGGCGGCGCTGATCCGCATTTGTCTCGCCCAGGTGATGCAGCTCAAGGGCTGCCCTGCCGGCAGTGTGGCGGGCGCGGAATACTTGGCGGGTATCGTCGAGCGGGCGAGAATCCCTTGCGGCCGGGACGTGCGCGATTCTAGCTTCTGGCTCGATGTTGCGCCAGGGTCGCTCTTGGCGCTCTTCCAGATCCTAGATACGCACCGGCGCCGCATGTTGCGGCAGCTTGCGTCGGATGCGCCGCTGGGATTCGACGCCGGGGCCGTCTACGCGCTCAAGGAGAGCGGCGACGGCGTCATAATCAAATGGGAGCCCGGCACTTACGCCGAGCTTAACCAGTCCATCCATGTCAACGTGAAAGGCGGTATAATGAGCAAGAGCAACGAAAATACTGTAATCGTGATGGCCATTAAGCCGAAGTACGCCAAGGCCATCTACGCCGGGAAAAAGAACTGGGAGTTCCGCAAGGTTCCGCCGCCGCTCTTTAAGACGATATACTTGTACGAGTCAGCGCCGGTTTCGGCCATAACTGGCGCGGTTGTATTTGGTGAGGCTGTGACAGGAGTTCCACTCTCGGTCTGGGAGATTGTAAAGACAAACCGTTGCTATACAAAAAACCTAACCGGGATCAGTTTTCCAGACCTTGAGAAGTACGCCGGAGATAAACTCGTCACCGCCTTGCGCGTCACTGATGTGGCGCAGTTCAAGATCCCTTTCGATGGGAAGCCGCCGTTAAATTGGGGTCGGTTCACGAAAGTTTCTAGAGCCCCAGCCACAAACCCTACCGAAAGCGAGGTGGCGAAATGATAAAGCGCCGCATAGACTTTCCGCCTTGCCAATACCTTGATCCTAACGAGCGCGACGCTTTCGGAAGGTTTTATTGCGAGCGTCGTGGGCATTATGTAGCACCAGCTGCCACGGTTTACACCGGCGAGCATCGCGCTCGTCTATTTAACGCAGATAAATGTGCGCCGGATTGCTGGCATCGAAGCGGCAAGACGCGCCGTGCGGTTGTCTAATATGAGCACGTCTCAAAGGCACTTAAAAGCCCCTTGCAAATCTCTTGCAGGGGGCTTCAATTTTCGGTTGGGTTTCGCTCTTTTTCCCAATTTGACTTGAATCTTTCACAAATAGTTTTCGGCGATACTTCAT
>Ga0265300_10000902_pt1 | contig 29666 bp, 28 predicted proteins | sample AusTroGonzalo_MG_FD_193482 | JGI IMG/M metagenome (GOLD analysis project Ga0265300, IMG submission 193482) | Bovine rumen microbial communities from tropical cattle in Woodstock, Queensland, Australia - Gonzalo_03 | ecosystem: Host-associated > Mammals > Digestive system > Stomach > Rumen ...
CTCAGGATACAGTAGGGACGCGATTCATCGCGTCCATAAAATGTAGGGCTGTCACATTGTGGCAGCCGCAGGAGAGAGGAAAATTCAAGGGTCAGTGATCACGGGATAACCTCAGTATACAGTAGGGACGCGATTCATCGCGTCCGTATGAAGTAGGGCAGTGTGATGACGCAAATATAATTCAAAACTATAACTATGGAAGACCAAAGATTAGTCGCTTTTAAGCGTTTATTGGATATTATGGACGAACTGCGGCAGAAGTGCCCGTGGGATAGCACGCAGACCATCGATAGTCTGCGCTATTTGACCATTGAGGAGACTTACGAGCTGTCAGATGCCATTATTGAGAAAGATTATAATGACTTGAAGAAGGAGCTGGGCGATTTGCTTCTGCATATTGTCTTTTATTCTAAAATTGCTTCGGAAGACAAGCATTTTGATATCACCGATGTGGCCAATGGTATCTGTGAGAAACTGATTGTCAGACATCCGCATATTTTTGGCAACGAGCAAGCGGCTACAGCGGAAGATGTGCGCAACAACTGGGAGAAAATCAAGCTGAAAAAAGAGGGCAACCGTTCGGTTTTGGGTGGTGTGCCCTCCGCTTTGCCTGCCATGGTGAAGGCATATCGTATTCAAGAGAAGGCTAGGGGAGTGGGCTTTGACTGGAACAACACCGAAGAGGTATGGAACAAAGTGGAGGAAGAGATAGAGGAATTGAAGGCCGAGGTGGCCCAGCAGAGTGATAAAATTGAGGATGAATTCGGCGATGTGCTTTTCGCCCTCATCAACTATGCCCGCTTCATCAAAGTCAATCCCGAGGATGCTCTGGAGAAGACCAACCGCAAGTTTATCAAGCGTTTCCAATACATCGAGCAGAAAGCAAAAGAGTCAGGCCGTTTTATCGGTGACCTGACCCTGGATGAAATGGAAGCCCTCTGGCAAGAAGCGAAGACTTTGTAATTAGCAAATTAGCAAATGTGATAATTTGCTAATTATATTTCTTTGTCAATTAACTAATTAACTAATTAACTAATTTGCTAATTAATTCATTCTTCTGTCAGCAGTGCCAATCCGCCTTGGGCAGTTTCTTTGTATAGAGAGGGCAGGTCTTTGCCTGTCAAATTCATGGTTTTTACCACTTTGTCGAAACTGATGAGATGGTTACCATCGCTCATCATGGCATAGATGTTGACGTCGAGGGCACGAAGAGCGGCCATGGCGTTGCGTTCGATACAGGGCACTTGCACAAGTCCGCACATGGGGTCGCAGGTGAGGCCAAGGTTGTGCTCCATGGCCATCTCGGCGGCGTATTCTATCTGCTGGGGACTGCCCCCAAACAGCTGGTTGGCGGCGACGGCGGCCATCACACAGGCACTGCCCACCTCGCCCTGGCAGCCTACCTCGGCCCCAGAAATGGAGGCGTTGGTCTTGATGATATTGGCAAACAAGCCAGCGGTGGCAAGGGCTCTTAAAATTTCTATATCGGTGAAACCGTGGTTCTTTTTAAGATGATATAGTACTGCCGGCAATACTCCTGAAGCGCCGCAGGTGGGGGCGGTGACAATGGTGCTGCCCATAGCGTTGCGCTCGGAAGTGGCCAATGCGTAAGCGATGACTAAGGCACGGCTTTGTAGCGATGACTTGTAGGAAGAAGCCCTCACAAAATACTGGCGGGCTTTGCTTCTTAGGTGCAGTCCTCCGGGGATGACTCCCTCGGCTTGCAGGCCTTCCTCTATGGTCTGTTGCATCGTTTCCCACATTTGTCCTAGGTATTCCCAAATGTCCTGGTCTTCATGCATGGCCACATATTCCCAGTAAGTCAGCCCTTCCTTTTCAATGTAGGCCAGAATGTCGCTCATGTGGCTGTGGGTGTAAATATGCTCCACACTCTCCTGGGTTTCTTCGTTGGCTAAACTGCCACCACCCACACTGTAGATGGTCCAGCTGTCATATACGTTTCCGTTGGCGTCTAGGGCCTCGAAAAGCATACCGTTGGTATGGAAAGGCAGCACCACCTCGGGTTTCCAGATGAGTTCTACAGGAATGGGGGCAGAGCCATCGATGATAGCTTTGTCGGTGTGGTGCCCCTTGCCCGTAGCGGCCAGACTACCATGCAGGGTGACTCTGAATTTGGCGGCAGTGGGGTTCTTCTCTCTGAAACTGATGGCGGCCCGGTTCGGTCCCAGCGTGTGGCTACTCGATGGGCCATAGCCTTTTTTATAGATTTTCTTGATGGATTCCATAATAAGTTGTATTAAAAAAGCAAAGATATAAAAAAACGGGATTCATCGAACCCCGTTTTCTCTGTACAGCTAAATCTCTTAGTTCTTCTTACCGAAGTTGCCGTATTTGCTGCGGAATTTATCCACACGACCGGCGGTGTCAACCAACTTCATCTTACCCGTGAAGAAGGGATGTGAAGTGTTGGAGATTTCCAATTTAACCAAGGGATATTCCTTGCCGTCTTCCCAAACAATGGTGTCTTTCGTTGCAACAGTTGACTTGGTCAAGAATGCAATCTCATTGGACATGTCCTTGAAAACCACTGTTCTATACTCTTTTGGATGAATACCTTTTTTCATTATGTTTTGGTTTTAATAGTTAATCAAATTTTGGAGTGCAAAAATACAAAAAATATCAATACAAAAAACAGTATGGTGGAAAAATTGTTTTGAGATTCGAATAGTGTGTAAAATGTTGATTTTTAAATATTTGTAACAAATAGCTAATAACAAAAGGGTATGAATTGAACAAAAAACAGAAACCTGGTCATTTGAATTTTGAATTTTGGACTTTGGATTTTGAATTTTATTTGTGTCATTATCCTGACCCCTGGCCCCTAATCCCTAACCCCTAAAACGCCTTTCTCCACTCACACCCGCTCTTCCATTCGGAACAGCCGTAGGCGGTTCTTCCCTTGATGATACGGCCCTTGCCACACAAGGGGCAGGGCTGACCGATAATATTGTCGGGAGTGGCGGGGGCATTGCTACTACTACTTCTACTACTGCTGTTGCTGTTGTTATTGTTGGCTGCTGCAGTGCTGATGGTTGTGGTGTTTGGGCGGGCAGCGGCGGTTAGGGATGGGGAGGAAGAGTCAATTTTGCGGCGGTCGCTGTCATCGCGCAACACCTGCAGCACAATGTCGTTTACCATCTGCTTGAGTTCGTCAATGAACTGCTGGGCAGAGTATTGCTTCTGCTCAATCTGCCGTAGTTTCTTCTCCCAGATGCCTGTCAACTCGGCGCTTTTGAGCAGTTCCTCGCGAATCAGACTGATGAGCTCAATGCCCGTCGGGGTGGGCTCCAGACTTTTCCGTATCTTCTTGATATAGTTTCGTTTGAATAGTGTTTCGATGATGGCGGCGCGGGTGGAGGGACGGCCAATGCCGTTCTCTTTCATCACCTCACGCAGACTCTCGTCGTCCACGGTCTTGCCTGCCGTTTCCATGGCCCGAAGTAGGGTGGCTTCGGTGTATGGTTTGGGTGGTTTGGTCCACTTCTCGCTTAAGGTCGGTTCGTGGGGACCGTGCTCTCCCTTGACAAACAAAGGCAATACCCGTTCCTCGTTCTTGTTTTCCTCCTCGTCGTCGTCACTGCTCTTGGCTTTGTTCTTGCTGTCAGCCTTGGCCTCGCTTTTGTCCTTTCCTGAAGGGACTTCCGCCTTGATCACCACCCTCCATCCTGGGTCGAGGATCTGTTTGCCCGTGGTTTTGAACTGCACCTCTTCCACAACACCGGTGACGTTGGTGTTCGAGAAAACACAATCGGGATAGAAAACAGCGATAAAATGTCGGCACACCTCGTCGTAAACACAGGCTTCCTGTGGGGGAAGATGCGATTTCGGATTCTGCCCTGTGGGGATGATGGCGTGGTGGTCGCTGACTTTGCTGTTGTCGAACACTTTCTTGCTTTTGGGTAGCTTCTTGCCCAACAAAGGCGCTGTCAATGCGCTGTAATTGGTGATGCCTTTCAGGATGCCTGGGCACTTGGGGTAGATGTCGTCGCTGAGGTAGGTGGTATCCACACGGGGATAGGTGGTCAGTTTCTTCTCGTACAGGCTCTGAATCAGCTGCAGGGTCTGCTCTGCCGAGAAACCGTATTTCTTGTTGCACTCCACTTGCAAAGAGGTCAGGTCGTAAAGCCTTGGCGGGGCTTCCTTGCCTTTCTTGGTGCTGATGTCGGTAATGGTAAGCTCCTTACCGATAATGCGTTGCAAATCCTCTTGTCCTTCCTCCACCGACTGGTACTTGCCCTTGGTGGCGGTGAAGGTGGTGTCGCGATATATAGTGGACAGCACCCAATAGGCTGTCGGCTTGAAATTCTGTATTTCGTGGTAGCGCTTCACGATGAGGGCGAGGGTGGGGGTCTGTACCCTGCCAATGGAGAGCACCTGCCGTTCTTTGCCGTACTTGAGGGTATAGAGCCTGGTGGCGTTCATGCCCAAAAGCCAGTCGCCGATGGCACGTGACAATCCAGCCTCGTACAGTGGCTGGTAGTTGGACTGCTCTTTGAGCTGTTTAAAACCCTCACGGATAGCCTCTTCCGTCAGTGAGGAAATCCATAGTCGGTCCACGGGACAGTTGGCGCGGGCTTTCTGCATCACCCAGCGCTGAATCAGTTCGCCTTCCTGGCCGGCATCACCGCAGTTGACGATGCGGTCGGCCTTTTGCATTAATCCTTCAATAATAGCAAATTGTTTTTTAATAGAAGGGCTGTCGATCAGTTTGATGCCGAATTTGGGCGGCACCATAGGCAGGCTGCTGAGCGACCACTGTTTCCACATTGTGGTGTAGTCGTGCGGTTCCTTCAGCGTGCACAGATGTCCGAAGGTCCAGGTCACCTGATAGCCGTTGCCCTCGATGTAGCCGTCGTGTGACTGCTTGGCACCGAGCACATTGGCAATTTCCCGTGCGACACTTGGTTTTTCAGCGATACAAACGATCATGTTGAGTTAAGAACTAAGAATTAAGAGTTAAGATTGTTTAGTTGTTTAATTTTAATTCCCCTTCTTAAAGTAGGGGTGGCCGAAGGCCGGGGTAGTGTAATTGTTGAATTGTTGGGTGGTGGTATTGATAGTTTGTATGAGTTATTTGATTGATTTTGTGAGTTGTGGGCAAAATCATGTAAGTTTCATTTTGCGGTGGCAAAATTAGTCATTTCTGCCGAATTGGCGGAGGGAAAGTCGTAAAATTTTTGCACCATCAAATGTACACCGCACAAAAATTCCTCGGCCTGAAAGGCCGACAATAATTCAGCCCAGGATGTAATCCTGGTGACGGGATGTGATTTTGGTAATGTGCGCATTCCCAATGACAAATGCATCGTCCCCCGTAAAGGCCTGAAAGGCCGACAACAATTCAGCCCAGGGTGCAACCCTGGTGACGGGATGTGATTTTGGTAATGTGCGCATTCCCAACGACAAATGCATCGTCCCCCGTAAAGGCCTGAAAGGCCGACAACAATTCAGCCCAGGGTGCAACCCTGGTGACCATGATGCAATTCGCGATCGTATGCCATCCGTTATTGGGATGCACCCCGATTATGGATGTGATTCCGTTCATGACCACGATTTCCCGGAAATGTGCATGTCCCTATGTGATGCCGTTTACCATCGTTTCAATGATTCCCGCATAACAAATATCAATCCCGAAACAAATAATCTGTATTGAAATCCATGTGATGTTTTTTTAATATTTGTAAATACTCTTCTTTGAAATTTTTCTTTTTGTGATGCTCCTCCTGATTTTTTATATAATTGATTGTTTTTTCGCTGATCGATTCACAAACAGAAAAAGCGCCGTAGCCTGACTGCCATGCGAAGTTTTTATAATGATACCCGATTTTTTTCAACCATCGACTGATGGCAATTTTGACTGTTGACATTACTTTGACCAAACTATAATTCTTCGATAAAACGAAAAACATGTGGATATGGTTTCCTGTCCCGTTAATGCATATAGGTATGCATTCAATTTGTTTTAAAATCCCTCCTACATACTTGTATAGGTTCTGCCTGTCCTCCTTTTGAATTTGTGGACTTGTTGTTTTGATATGCCAAACAGCATGAATAAATATTTTAGATAATGAATGCGACATGTTTTTTTGTGCAAATAAACAAAAAAGAATTGAGTTTGTCAAGGTGTAAATTATTATGATTCAATATTTTAATATTGTAATAAATCGTTATGGAAAATGTAGTCATTTGTATGAAAAATGACATTAATTGGATGGTTTGTGTTTTGTCATATTATGATTCAGATTGATGCGTGAATGTGATTTTTGGGAATTTCGGTGATGAAAAATGACATGTTGTGGATTCTCGTCGCCCTTTCAGGGTTCACCAAATTATGGTGGCATTTTCATCACCAGGGTTTCACCCCGGCCTGAAATATGACACGGCTTTCAGCCGTTGATCCGATTTAATCATCTGTGCCCTGAATCTGCCGCCATCCAGGCGGCCTGAAATATGACATGTTGTGAATTCTTGCCGCCCTATCATTACCAGGGTTTCACCCTGGCCTGAAATATGAAACGGCTTTCAGCCGTTGAACCGGTCAAACTATCTGTGCCCGGAATGTGCCGCCATCCCATGTCGGCCTGAAAGGCCGACAATAATTCAGCCCAGGATGTAATCCTGGTGCGATGGATTAATTCAGCCCATGGTGTGACCATGGTGTCCAGGGTGTAACCCTGGTGACGGGATGTGATTTTGGTAATGTGTGCATTCCCAACGACAAATGCATCTGGAAATTTTTTTTGAAACATTGTAGGCAGAAAAATTGTTGTATTTTTGCCAGTGAAATGTGTAGACAGCATAGACATGGGACTTTTTTCCTCCATGTACCCGAATAAACATCCATAATTATGAAAAAGTTAATTGTATTTTTAATTTTAGCTCTTTTGAGTTCATTCGGATATTCAAGGAGCAATGTCCTTCCTACCCCAAATCAAGTAAATTCCGGGGATACTGTCATCATTACGTATACTACTTGTTGTGATGGCTCAATGTTTAATTTTCCATTGTGTGAAAATGGTTTTTGCTTTTTAGCAGATCCTATTAGCTCAGTATCAAATATTAGTTATAATTGTAATGGTATTCATTATTATGCAGAATGTGATTTTATTAATTTTCAAATAAGTATCGGTCATGATACTATATTGGATTGTTGTATTGATTCTGTAAATAATTCGCCACTTACAAGTGTACATAAAATTGTGATTACTGTACATAGTGCACCGACTTTTTTTATACCAGTGGATTCAATTCATCATGTAACTTGTCCAGATGGGTTGGATTATCCTTATGCTGATGGGGCATTTCATGTGAATTTGGTGGATCCTGTACAAAATTATGCGTGGATAAGTGTAAGATCAGATTCTTCTTTTTTCTTTGATCATACATATTATGGTGAATTTACGGTAAGTGGTTTAAGATCTGGAACTTATCAAGTTGAAGCTCATGGAACTAATGGTTGTGTATATCGTGATTCAGTGATTATTACTCAACCAGAAGCATGGCATATTAATCATATTGTAAAACGTATAGATACGGTATGTTTAAATGCTACTGGATGTGTTGATTTGGGAATAGAGGGAGGAACTCCACCATATACTTATAGCTGGTTTTATGTAGATGAACTAGGTGATGGGGTAGATACAACTATATTTTTGGAAGATACAACCAGTTTGGTCTGTGGTTTATATGCAAATGGTAGATTATATCGTATATTTATGTATGATTCTAGAGGTTGTAAGGCCTATGGGGATGAATGCTCTTTTATAGGTGTCAACCTTTATGAATATGTGGAAGATTCTACACATATTATCACTATTGATCCTGTAGCTTGTTATGGGCATGAATTTATAGTCCAAGCTCAAAGTATTGGAGTCGGGACATATACATGGACAATCGGAAGTGTAGATGATACTACCAATTACTGGACGAGTATATATGGAGACTCCATGTTTGTGGCAGATTATATGACTCCGCCATTGTTTGAATCAACATTAGTATCAGCTACATTTTATGACCAACATGGTTGTGTTACTCATGATTCAATATGGGTAGATGTCTACAATCCGGGATTGTCTCTATCTATTGAGACTCAGGATATTATCACAGATTCTGCTTGTATCATCCAAGTGTCTCCGCTTGGTGGCAGTTTGTATCTGGATGGTATGTTGATAGTAGAAAATGTTCCCAGTCCGTATACCCTTTCCACATCTGGGATTTCAGTAGGGGAGCATACTCTCAAATATGCTGGAGTCTTTGGGCAAGAGCAGGGATTATACTGTGATGAAGAGGTAGAAGTACCATTTATAGTCCAGAGTCATCCATTTGTAACTGACTGGGATCAGGAAATCTCTATCTATCCGAATCCTGCTACGACAGTACTGAATCTGAGTAGTACAGAGATGATGGATATGACCATCAGTATCACAGACATCACAGGTAGAGTGATAATGAGAGAAAAAATTATGGATTCATTCTATACTGTAGATGTTTCTAGTTTGACGTCAGGGATTTATTTGCTTCGTTTGGAAACTCCAGAGGGAGCAAATAAAATGGTGAAGTTTGTGAAAAGATAAGGTAAAATGGCAATAAAACAATTATTGAAAATTGTTTTTCTTAAAAATTTCGACTTTGTATAATTGTTTTTTTTGTATCTTTGCAAAATAAAAACATAGGCTATGGAATCCTATACTATTGACTATCTGTATCAAGTGGCACAGCGGAAGGTGGAAATGGTGCAAACAGGTTTCCATCGGTTTCTGTATAAGAAAATCAACTGGCACAATCGTCTGATAGGCATCAAAGGCTGTAAAGGTGTTGGAAAAACCACCATGTTGCTTCAACATATCAAGGAACATTTTCCGGATAAAACGAAAGTGCTGTATGTCTCGCTGGATAATATCTGGTTTGAGACTAACTCACTTGTTGACTTGGTGGAATACCACTACACACATGGGGGAACCCATGTCTTCATGGATGAAATCCATTATCTCGACAACTGGCAGACCATCATCAAAAATTTGTATGATGATTATCCTGACATGAAATTCTGCTACACAGGGTCCTCCATGCTGAACATCGATGTGCGCGGCAAAGACCTGTCAAGACGCCAACGGGTGTATGAGCTGCCACGATTATCATTCAGGGAGTTTCTGGAAATGGAAGGGGTATATTACGGTAATGCACTGTCGCTGAGTGAGATATTGTCCGACCATGGTAAAATTGCCGCCAGACTTACATCTGACTTCAAAGTGCTTCCCGCTTTTGAAAAATATCTTCAGTATGGGTGTTATCCTTTCTATAAAGAAGACACTGAAGGTTTCCTTTTAAGACTGCAAGATGCCGTGCGGACAACCCTCGAGAATGATTTGCCTCAGGTGAGTGACGTGTCCTTTCCCACTGTGCAGAAAATCAAACAGATGCTGATGATTCTGGCTGCCCGTGTTCCCCAAACGCCCAACATGTCGGCGCTGTATGCCCAGTTGGAGACCAATAGGGAACAAGGGCAGAAAATGCTATACCTTTTGCAGCAGGCTGGCTTGCTCTCTTTGCTATCGCGCGAGAGCAAAAGCATGAAACACCTGCCTAAACCTGATAAATTGTATTTGGGTGATTGTAACCTGATGTTTGCGCTCAGTCCCCGAGTGGATACCGGCACCTTGAGGGAGACTTTTTTCAACCAACAACTAAGATACGGTAATGAACTTCTGCTGCCGCCAAGCGGCGATTACTTGGTAAACCGCACTTTCACCGTGGAAGTCGGTGGGAAAGGAAAAGATTTTCATCAGGTGAAAGATGTCCCTGATAGCTATATCGCTGTTGATGACATTGAAATCGGCCATCACAACCGCATTCCATTGTGGCTGTTTGGCTTTCTTTATTGATAGTCTATTCCATACTGTATCTACCCGCAACTCCCCTTGAGCGCAGCGAAACTCCCCTCGAACACGTAGTGTGAGACTCCCCTCAAGGGCGTAGCCCGCGACTCCCCTTTGACGCACGCAGTGCGTCACTCCCCGTCTTCACGTCTCCACGCCTTCACGTCTCTCACAGTCTCTGCGAAATCCTTGGTAAAATCTCATTCTTCCAGCTGGCGAAGGTGCCGTCGGCGATGTGCTTTCTGGCGGTCTTTACCAAGTCCAGATAGAAGTGCAGGTTGTGGATGCTACCGATCATAGGACCTAAAATCTCGTCGGCCACATACATGTGGCGCAGATAGGCGCGGGTGTACTCGCGGTCGGCGAACAGCTCGCTGTTGGCGTCTATCGGGGTGAAGTCGTTCTTCCACTTCTCGTTTCGCATGTTCAGGATGCCGTCCCAGGTAAAAATCATGCCGTTGCGGCCGTTGCGGGTGGGCATCACGCAGTCGAACATATCCACCCCCATGGAAATGCCCTCGATGATGTTGGCGGGAGTGCCCACGCCCATCAGGTAGCGAGGCTTGTCCTTGGGCAGCAGCTGGCAGCACAGTTCCGTGATTTCGTACATCAGCTCGGTGGGCTCGCCCACGGACACGCCGCCGATGGCGTTGCCTTCACGGTTCATCGAGCTAATAAACTCCGCCGAGCGTTTGCGCAGTTCGGGAAACACACTGCCTTGCACAATGGGGAACAGCGTCTGCGAATAGCCGTATTTGGGCTCGGTCTCGTCGAAGCGCTTGCAGCAGCGTTCCAGCCAGCCGTGGGTGATTTTCATGGATTGCTCCGCGTAGGCATGGTCGCAAGGGTAGGGGGTGCATTCGTCAAACGACATGACGATGTCGGCACCGATGCTGCGCTCAATATCCATCACTTTTTCAGGACTGAACAGGTGTCTTGAGCCGTCGATGTGTGACTGGAACCACACACCTTCTTCGGCGTTGATTTTGCGGCGCCCGCTCAGCGAAAACACCTGATAGCCACCACTGTCCGTCAGGATGGGCTTGTCCCAGCCGTTGAAACGGTGCAGGCCGCCGGCATTTTCCAACACTTCCAATCCTGGACGTAGGTACAGATGGTAGGTGTTGCCAAGAATAATCTGGGCTTTGATGTCTTCGCGTACATTCTTGATATGTACGGCTTTAACAGCTCCCACAGTGCCCACGGGCATAAAAATCGGGGTCTCGATGTCGCCATGGTCGGTGTGGATCAATCCGGCACGGGCAGAGCTTTTTGGGTCGGTATGTTGAATTATAAACCTCATTTTGTTAGTAAATTTCGGCAAAAATACATCAAAATTCTTAAACTTTAAAATATTTTTGTACCTAATATAAAATGAAGAGATATGCTTGTTGTTCTTCCGATAAATCTGCCTCTTGTTTTCCTGATATGTTTTTCTGTTACAGCGTTTTTCCTCTTGCTGTACTATGCCGCCATATTCGCCCGTTTCGCCTTTCACAAACCTAAAAAAATCAAAGACTATCGCCAGGATCCGATTTCTATTGTGATCACTTCGTGTGATCAGGCGCATCATTTGAGCAGAACATTGCCGGCTTTGCTCACCCAGCAGTACAACGATTACGAGGTCATCGTTGTCAGCGACAATTCTCACGACGAGACCGCCCAGGTGGTGGAGGACTACCAGAAACAGTATTCCCACTTGGTGTTTGTGGATCTGAATTCTTCTGTCACGACCATTAAAGGCAAGAAGTTCCCGCTGGCTATTGGTATCAAGGAAGCCAAGCACAAATTGATTCTGCTCACCGATGCCAACTGTATGCCGGCTTCTCCCTATTGGCTGCAGAATATGGCCAAGCATTTCGTGAACGGTAAGCAAATTGTGCTAGGCTATTGTTCCTACGAGAAGCAGAAAGGCTTGTTCAACAGGTTGTTGCGTTTCGACTCATTGCAGACCGCCATCCAGTATTTTTCATACTCCCTGGCGAAGATGACTTATATGGGCAAGGGACAGAACTTGGCCTATACGAAGGAATTGTTCATGAAACAGCGCGGCTTTGCCTCCCATAATCATATCGAATATGGCGATGATGATATTTTTATCGGTCGGGCTGCTACAGATAAAAATGTTGATATAGAGTATTTTAGCGAATCATTCACCGTGGCTCGTCCCAAGGTGAACTTCCGTCGCTGGTTCAAGGAGAAAAAAGGCTACGTGATCACCCGTGCATTTTACAAGCCGGGCGTCCGTTTCCTGTTGGGAGCGTATAGCCTGCTGAATGTGTTGTTTTGGGTGTTCCTGGGACTGGGTATCGGCTTCACCGTTTACAACTTGCCATTCCTGATTGCCGTTTTGTCAGTCTTTGTGTTCAAAACCCTGTGCCAGTACCTTGTTTTCGGCTTCTCCGCTGCCAAACTGAAAGAAAAAGACATTATCCCGCATATCCTCTTCATCGACATTCTCTACACGCTCATCAGTATCCTGCTCTATATTGTCGCCAAATTCTCCCGCCGAAGCTAGAACAGTTGACAGTTAACAGTTGATCTAACCATTAAACATTAAACAACAATCTTCTCACCTCCTCACCTCCTCACCTTCTCACCTTCTCACCCCATAACTATTATCTATTAACTATCATCTATAAACTAAAAATGAACATTCCCTTTTTCCTAATCGCCGGCCCTTGTGTGGTGGAAGGTGAAGAAATCACCCTCTCCATCGCGCGTGAAATCAAGAAAATCTGTACGGAACTTGAAATTCCTTATTATTTCAAGGCTTCCTACAAGAAAGCGAACCGTTCGTCGCTGAACTCGTTTACGGGCATCGGCAATCAGGAAGCGTTGGAGGTGCTGGCCAAGGTAAAGGCTGACCTTGATTTGCCGATTGTGACGGATATCCATACGGAGGTTGAGGCGGCTTGGGCAGCCCAGGTGGCTGATGTGCTGCAGATTCCGGCATTCCTCTGCCGACAGACCGACCTATTGGTGGCAGCGGCCAAAACGGGTAAAATTGTTAATATTAAGAAGGGACAGTTCATGTCGCCCGAGGCGATGCGTTTCGCGGTGGAGAAAGTGCGTGCCGCAGGCAATAATCAGGTGCTGATTACCGAGCGGGGTACCAGCTTCGGCTATACCGACTTGGTGGTGGATTTCAGAGGAATCAAAGAATTGAAGAAGAATGGCTGTCCTGTGGTCTTCGATGCCACCCATTCCTTGCAGCAGCCCAACCAGCCGAAAGGGGTTACCGGTGGCCGCCCCGATTTGATCGAGACCATGGCCAAGGCCGCTGTGGCGGTTGGCTTCGATGGACTCTTCATGGAAACCCACCCCGAACCCGCCAAAGCCTTGTCCGATGGCGCCAATATGCTGCCGTTAAATCAATTGCACGATTTGTTAGTGAAACTGCTCCGCATCCGCCAAGCATTGTAGGTGCCAGGTGTCAGGTGCCAGGTGCCAGGTGCCAGAAAATATAGAAGTCTGAAACCTGTAACCTGTAACCTGATAAAAGCAAAAACGCTATATACAGGATAGCCCATATATAGCGCAACACAAAAATATGAAAAAAAACCAATCAACCCTTATAATTGGTTCACCTTTTTCATTAAACCGGATTTCAAGTTGGCAGCTTTGTTCTTGTGGATAATGCCTTTCTTTGCCAATTTGTCAATCAAAGAAACCACTACGGGCAGTCTCTTCTGTGCTTCAGCTTTGTCTGAAACCAATCTGATGTCTCTCAAAGAATTACGCATGGTCTTAGCGTAATATCTGTTCTCTAATCTTTTTCTGTTGTTAGCTCTGATTCTCTTTAATGCTGACTTGTGATTTGCCATTTCTTATCTTTTATTTTTATTTTTTATACATTCAAAATTGGGTTGCAAAAATACAAAATTTTTTATTCCACAAAACCTTTTTCTGAAAAATTATTTTCTTGAAAATAAGATGCTGGTAATGACACGTTTTTTATGCTGTTGATTATTTGTAAACAATTGTTATGCAATATGTTATAGTATTTTACAAATGATAATCAAATCAAAAAATGAAAGACAAAATATTGGTTTGAAGAAAAGAGAAATCCAAATTATCCCGTCAAAATGGGAATTTGTTTCCATTATTTCGGAAAAATAATCTCCCTTTTATGAAAAAAACGCTCCTGAATTTTGAATTCAAACCTTAACCTTCTCACCTCCTCACCTCCTCACCTTCTCACCTTTTCACCTCCTCACCTTTTCACCCCCTCACCTTTTCACCCCCTCACCTTTTCACCCCCTCACCTTCTCACCTTCTCACCTTCTCACCTTCTCACCTTCTCACCAATAACCCCTAACCCCCTATTTTAAACATTCTATGCTCAATCCCTCTCCCGCTCAAAATGTCATTCACCCGAACCTCGTCGGTGTCGGTGATGAAGACCTGCCCGAAGTGGTCTTTCCCCACCAAATCAAGCAGTTGCGAGGTTCTTTTCTTGTCTAATTTGTCGAAAATATCGTCCAATAACAAAATGGGCTTGATGCCTTTGCGTTCGTAAATGTAGTCGAACTGCGAAAGTTTGAGGGCCAGGGCATACGATTTTTGTTGCCCCTGTGAGCCGTAGCGTTTCACCGAGCGTCCATCAATCAGGAAAAGGAAGTCGTCTTTGTGAATGCCGAAGTTGGTGTAGCCCGACTTGCGATCGGCCCGCTCGTTTTGCCGCAGTCCCTCCGCAAAGCCGCAGTCGTTCAGCCCTGATTCATACTGGATGTCCACTTTTTCGCGGCCTTGTGACAAATACTGGTAGTGCTGGTTGAAGACCGGCAGGATGCTTTCAACAAATTCCTTTCTTTTCTGATAAATGTAATTTCCTAATGGAATTAGCTGGTTGTCAAATATTTCAATAAGAGAAGGGTCGAAGGTTCTTTGCTCGATGAAATTTTTGAGCAAGGTGTTTCGCTGTAAGATAATCTTCTGATAGGCAATAAGTTGCTGCAGGTATTCTTTGTCGAACTGCGAGATGATCATGTCGAAGAATTTCCGGCGCACCTCGCTCCCTTCGTTGATGATGTCGCTATCGTAAGGCGATACCATGACCAGCGGGTAGAGTCCGATGTGGTCGCTGAAACGGCTGTACTCTTTCTTGTTGGCCCGCATCGACTTGCTTTTCCCAATTTTATAGGTGCAGCTGATGTGCGTGCTGTTCTGCTGTGTCCGGTTCACAAAATCCCCGTGGATGGCGAAGAAATCACTGTCGAAGCGGACGGAATACTGGTCCTGCGAGGAGAAGAAACTTTTGCAGAAACATAGGTAATAGATGGCGTCGAGCAGGTTGGTTTTGCCGCAGCCGTTCTCGCCCACAATGCCGTTGACATTCTCGCAGAAGTCGAACTCGGCATTCTCGTAGCTCTTGAAGTTGGCAAGGGTGATATGTTGGAGATACATGGGTTTACAACTGGTCTTGTGCGTTTTGGTTCTTACAATCTGCAAAGATACTAAAAAAAACAAACTGTTGTAAATTCCACAGATACTTTTCCTTTTTATATATTGGAAATCAAAAGCTTGTGTCTGTTTTTCAAAAAAATTGGAAGAATGTTCATTGTAGCGTTTTTTTTATTATTTTTGCAAGCAAATTTGAAATCTAAAAATTACCAATATTATTAATATGAAAACTGCAAAAATATTGTTTCGTATCGTAATGGCTATCGTGGTTGTTATTCTGGCCATTATGGTGATGAGAAGTATCATGAGACCTGAAAAATTCCGCACTGTTTACGAGGAAAGATGCGCGATGATCAAGGAGAAACTGATTACCATTCGTGATGTGCAGGCCGTGTACAAAAACGAAAACAAAAAATATTTTGCCGATGCCGACAGCTTGGCAGACTTCGCCATCAATGGTACGGTGAATATCGACAAGAATGTGGGTGAGATTCCCGAAGGCATGAATGAAAAAGAAGCTCTCAAGGCCGGTCTGTTGCGCAAGGAGACTGTTCAGATCAGCGCTATGGAAAAGGTGATGGAGACGGATGCTACCCGTACCCCTGAAAACTTCAAAAACTTGCAATATGTGCTGGGTAGCGATGGCCCGAAATTCAATATCCAAACGGGTTCTATCGCCAGCAAAACATACGAAATCCCCGTTTATATGATTGTGGTTCCGTTGGATGATATTTTGATGGATATGGACAAGGCCATTACTCCCGAAAATGCATCAGCATTTACCAAGTTCATCAATAAAATATTTTATGATGGTCTTTCAGAAGAAACCCAATACAGATCACAATATAACGATATGGTGATGGGTTCTCTTACGGAGGCTAGCACCAGCGGTAACTGGGAATAATGAAGAAATTAGTCAATTTATTGACCTGCGACAAATCCATTTGGCTATACCCAAATGGATTTTGTCTTGTAGATGGGGCGCGTTCTGGCCGTCAGCAGTTCTTTCACTATGCCGATGGTGATATCCTCTCCGTGAAGGCATTGGAGTTCTTTCAGACAAATGCCACCGATGCCTCTGATGTGGAGGTCGTTATCGCCAATGAACCTCCGGTGGTGATTCCCAAAGAATTGTACCATGCCGAAGAGGCCCAGAAGTTCGTGGCCCTGCAGTTCGATATTGCGAAGCTCTCCGACACTTTTGCCTGTGATGTGGAACCCTATAAGCTGATGTATTTTCTCTATCAGAATGAAAAGAATGCCCTGAACCGCCTGGCGTTTACCAAGCATTTTGTCAGCTATTGGGAACTAATATGCCGCCATGTACAGCAGGAAAAACATTCGGACCAGCTGCTCTGGGTGGCCGAACATGAGGGATTCCTCGATTTTTACGTGGAAAAGAAAGGGAAAATGCTGCTGCTGACGCGTTTTAATTATGTGACCGCGGAAGATGAGTTGTACTATATCGTGAATGTGAAACAGCAATGTCATCTGGGAGATGCCGAGGTGAGAATCTTGTCGGAAAACCATCGCTCGCCGCTGAAAGGCTTGGCAAAGAAATATTTGGATAATTATTCGTGGATTGATTAGGAGAATATGAGAATTATCAGTGGAAAAAACAGAGGCCGGCAGATTACCGCACCAAGTAGTCTGCCTGTACGTCCGACGACCGACATGTCGAAGGAGAGTCTGTTCAACATACTCAACAACTATTTCTATTTTGACCGTGTGGTGGTGCTGGATCTGTTCGCTGGCACCGGCAATCTTACTTACGAGTTCGCCTCCCGTGGCGCTTTGTCAGTGACTTCTGTCGATAACCATCAGGGCTGTGCCGACTTCATCCGCCGCACTGCCGGCAAGCTGGGCTACAGCCAGGTGTCGGTCATCAAAGCCGACGCTTTTGTGTTTACCAAGCATTGCAAACAGCAGTTTGACATTATCTTTGCGGATCCGCCATACGAATTGGACAATATTGAGCAAATTATTGACAATGTCTTTGAGCATAATTTGTTGAAACCGGACGGCTGGCTGGTGATGGAGCATTCGAAGGTCCACGATTTTTCGCAGCATCCCCAATTCTATCAGCATAGAAAATATGGGAAGGTTAATTTCACTTTTCTGGTGAATATGACTGAGAGTCAGGAAGAAGAGGAGGCTGAGGATGGACGATAGCAGAAAGTTCCTGATTGTGGGCTTGGGCAATGCCGAGGACAAATATGCGGGTACTCGCCATAATGTTGGTTTTGAGGTGGTGAATGCCCTGGCGCTGAAACTGGATACAAAGTTTGATATGGGTCGCCATGCCTACGTGGCTCACGCTAAATATAAGGGTCGCGCGTTGACACTGATTCTGCCGACTACCTATATGAATCTCAGCGGCAAGGCGGTAAAATACTGGATGACCCAGGAAAAAATTGAAGCGGAAAGCATTATGGTTGTTTCCGACGACCTGGACCTGCCTGTGGGACAGCTGAAGATGAAACCCAAGGGTGGGGGTGGTTCCCATAATGGTTTGGGCCACATCATTGAGGTGCTGGGACATCAGAATTTCCCACGCCTACGGATTGGTATCGGCAAGGATTTCCCTCAGGGTTATCAGGTGGATTTTGTCTTGGGAAAGTTCTTTGCTGAAGAACGACCTCTGATTGACGCGGCCATCGAACGTGCGGTTAACGGTCTGCTAGCCTTCGTCACGATAGGCATAGAAAAGGCGATGAACGAAGTGAATCGGATAGGGTGATTTTATATAAACAACGCTTCCGCGATTCCGTCTGCAAAAAATTTGCCTTCATCGGTGAGGGTGACTTTGTCGCTTTGGTGTAGGTAATGCGCTGGGTTGACTTGCTGTAGCTGCTGTTCCGCCAATTTTCGGTACTTTTCCCCGAAAGCTGTGCCAATCTTTTTCAAATCAATGCCTTTTGCCGTCCTCAGCCCCAGCATGACATATTCATTGTATTGGTCATCCAAACTCAAGGTTTCGCTGTCGCCGCTGAAATGGCCAGTGGCGATATCGTCAATGTATTGCGAGAGGTCGCTGACATTCCATTTGCGGCTTCGTTCGTCGAAGGAATGGGCGGAGGGTCCCAATCCCAGATATGGCTCACCAGTCCAATAGGCTGAGTTGTGCCTCGAAACGTGTCCATTTCGGGCGAAATTGGAGATTTCGTACTGCTCAAAGCCATTTTCACGACAGCATTGCAGCAGCTGGTGAAACTCTTTGTTGGCCAGGTCCTCGTCTATTTCGGGCAGTTGTTGTTGACTGATTTTGCGCCACAGTAAGGTGTTCTCTTCCTTGGTGAGGGCATAGCACGACAGGTGGGTGATGGGCAAGCTCATGGCAGTGTGCACATCCGCTTCCCACTCGCCGGCTTGTCGCTGGCTGATGCCGTATATAAGGTCAATGGAAATGTTGTCGAAGCCAGCGGCTGTTGCAAGATGGACTGCCGCCAATGCCTCCTCGGCACTGTGTCGCCGCCCTAGAAAACGAAGGGTGTTGTTGTTGAAAGACTGCACTCCGATGCTGATGCGGTTGATGCCAAGGCTGAGCAGGTCCTTGAGGTAGTTTTTGCTCAACTGCTCCGGATTGGCTTCAATGGTGACTTCCGCGTCAGGACTCAAACTGTAATGTCGGCGAATCTTTGTAAGAATGCTCTCTATCTCACTGATGGATAATAGGGTAGGGGTTCCTCCTCCCATATACACAGTGTCGATGTTACGTGAGGGCAGGTAATTCAGTGTCTGCTCTATCTCATAACGCAAAGCATCGAGATAGTCCTGCTTCCGTGACAACAGGGCAACAGAATAAAAGGCGCAGTAGATACACTTGCGCCGACAGAAAGGGACGTGGATATAAATTCCACTCATTTATTTCTTTTGGGGAGCTGGTTGCTGGGCTTGTTTTTTGGCAGCCTGCACCTGCTGTTGTCTTTTGGTGCACTGGTCCTTGAAACTCTGTTCCAAGTGGTAGAAGTCGTATAATTCCTTGGCGGTCAACAAGACCTTGGCCTCATTGTAAAACTTCTTGTCCAATTGGTACATCTTATCTTTAAATGACATTTTCTGGCTTAGATAGAAGGCGGCCTGTTCTTCGGTGCCTTTGCCTTCTCTCATGGTCTCCCGCTTGATGCCTTTGCTGTCCATCGCCTTCTTGAAGCTGGCATGGATGGCTTTTTCATCGGAGATGTATTTTTCGTATAAGGCCCAGAATTTGTCGGCGTTTTTGTCGGCGATGGTCAGGTTTTCCTTGATATAGTTGTATTTCAGTTGCAGAATGCCTTGGTAATCGGGTTTCTCAGCGGGGAATTTCACGCAGGGAGAGTTTTGTTTGGGGGTATTTTGTGCGGAAACGGGGGCGGCTGCGAAAGCCAGAACAAACAAAGATAAAACAAGAATCAAAGATAAACGTTTCATAATTTGCCTATTAATATAAAAGGTCCAGTTGCGACATTTCATCGCTATAATAATCTAAAATTTGATAATCCACATTGTCGAGGTCGCTATTTTCGAAGTCCACTGCCGGAAGGGTTTCTCCATTGGACAATAGCTCATAGTCATTACCGGAGGCCAATAGTATGCTGCTTTCGCTACCTTCTTTCGCCAGTTCGGTATTTTGACCGTTGTTGTTAGGGAGGAAAATCCAAATATTGATGGCGACGAGCAGGGCGACAATCGCTGCTGCCGCGACGCTGATGGTATAAATTCTTCTGTGGTGGATTCTTTTCTGTTCCGCTCTCACCTTCGACATCACCTCGCTTTCCAACTGGTCGAAATAACCGTCAGGAACCAAGAAAGGATTTTCTTTTTTTATTTCGTTAAGATTTTTCATTTTTGCTGATAGAATATAAAGGTGACAAGTATTTTATGCTGAAGTTTAATGCTTGGATAAAAATTCTTCCACTTTTTGCACAGCGAAGTGATAAGAGGCCTTCAGACCGCCTTCGCTACCCCCGAAAATCTTGGTCATTTCCTCGTAGGGCATTTCATCGTAATAGCGCAGGGTGAACACCGCCCGCTGCTTTTCGGGCAACAGCTGAATGGCTTGTTCCAGCAGCTGTTGGATCTTGTCGCTCGACAGGAAACGGTCTTCAGCCACGGTCTTGGTGATATAGTCGTTGTAGCCTTCCTCGTCGATGATGTTCAGCATTTTCTTCTTGCGTTCCAGGAAGGTCAGTGATTCGTTGACACAAATCTTTTTAATCCAGGTTTTCAGTCCGGCATCGCCTCGAAACTGGTCAAGGTGTTTCCATATTTTGATCAGCACATTTTGGGAAATGTCGTTGGCATCCTCGTGCGAGAACACCAGGTGACGAATGCTGTAGTATATCTCTTGTTTGTATTTTTTTACCAACAAGTTGAAACCTTGCTCCTTGGTCTTTTCCTGGCCGAAAAGGTCTAATATGTCTTGGTCTTTGATGGGCTCCATGACCGGGTTGCTTAGGCTTTGCGTTGAATGGCCTTCTGGGCGGCGATGACAATATGTTCTTTGTCTAAGCCGTATTTGGCCATCAGTTCGAAGGGCTTGCCGCTTTCACCGAAGTGGTCGTCCACCGCTACCAGTTCGACAGGAGCGGGCAGTTGACGGCACAGCAGCTGGCAGACAGAGTCGCCGAGACCACCGTTCATCAGATGTTCTTCCGCGGTGACCACGCAGCGGGTCTTGGCAACGCTCTTAAGGATGGCTTCATTGTCCAAGGGCTTGATAGTATGGATGTTGATGACTTCTGCCGAAATGCCTTTTTGCTCCAGCTCGTAGGCGGCTTCCAAAGCGGGATATACCAGGTGGCCTGTAGCCACAATGGTCACATCCTTGCCTTCGTTCATCATGACAGCTTTGCCGATCACGAATTTCTGGTCGGCAGGGGTGAAGTTGGGCACTTCAGGGCGGCCGAAACGCAGGTACATTGGGCCTACATACTCGGCGGCGGCAATGGTAGCAGCCTTGGTTTGGTTGTAGTCGCAGGGGTTGATGACTACCATGTTGGGCAGACCCTTCATCAGGCCGATGTCTTCCATAATCTGGTGGGTGGCGCCGTCTTCGCCCACGGTGATGCCAGCATGGGAACCCGCAATCTTGACGTTGAGGTTGGAATAGGCCACGGTCATACGGATCTGGTCATAGACACGTCCAGTGATGAAGCCCGCAAACGCGCCGGCAAAGGGAATCTTGCCACTCAGCGCCAAGCCTGCGGAGATGCCGATCATGTTGGCTTCCGCGATGCCGGTCTGGATAAAGCGGTCGGGATGGGCCTTCTTGAAATCGCCCATCTTCAAACTGCCGGTTACGTCAGCGCAAAGTGCGAAAATACGGGAATCACGTTCGCCTGCCTCAGCCAATCCAGCACCGAAGCCCGAACGCGTGTCTTTGAAGTCATTACAAGTTATGTTTTTCATATTTTGGATATATTTTCACGTCAAAAAAACGTTTGCAAAATTACGCAAAAAAATTGTTCTGTGGAAATGTTTTTATTATATCTTCAGCCCCTTCAGGAAGTCGGTGCAGTCCTCGAAGGTCTTGAAGGTGTGTTCTTCGGGAACGAGGTCGGGAATGAGGTTCATGGTCTTCAGCATGTACATGGGCTGGGGCTGGATGATGGTCATTAGCACCATGGCCCCACGTTCCTGAATATCCTTGATGGCGGTCTCCATGGCATACAAGCCCGACTGGTCCATAAAGCTGACCAGTCGCATACGGATGATGACAATCTTGGCATCCTCCGGCACATCGTTCATCACATGCTGGAACTTGGTGATGGTACCAAAGAAGATAGGGCCGTTGAGTCGTTGGATATAAATCTTGTGGAGCATCTCTTGCGGAATGCCACCTTCATCACTCCAAGGGCTTTCCTTATCGAAATTGGTCATCTCGCTGGAGCTGTAACCGCCTTCCACCAGGTCGCTGGCGCGCTTCATGAAGAGCACGCAGGCAATCACCATGCCGATACCGACGGCAGTGAGCAGGTCAACAAAAACGGTGAGCAGGAACACGATGATAAGCACCACTGCGTCGGCTCTTGGGATTTTCAGCAGGTCTCTGAAGCCTTTGAAGTCGATGATGCCCCAACCCACGGTGATCAGGATACCCGCTAATACGGAGAGTGGAACATATTTTACCAAACTTCCCAAACCCAACAGGACGGCAAGCAGGAACAGGGAGTGAACCATACCGCTGATTTGGCTACGGCCGCCGCTTTTCACGTTGACAACGGTACGCATGGTGGCGCCAGCACCGGCAATACCGCAGAATAAACCGCTGATCATGTTACCGATACCTTGGCCGATCAGTTCGCGGTTGCTGTTGTGTTGCGTTTTGGTAATATTGTCCGCCACGACCGAGGTGAGCAGGGTGTCGATGGAGCCCAAACCCGCCAATGTGAGACCTGGAATGACGGAGGCTTTGAGAATCTCTCCCCAGTTGAGGCCGCTCAGCGAAATGCCTTCCTTGGCGAAGAAGGGCATGGGAAAACCTGACGGAATGCTGCCGATGAGCAGTTTCTCCTCCATATTGCAAAACAGAGCAATAATCGTCATCACCACCAAAGCTACCAAGGTTGAGGGTATCTTCTTGGTTATCAACGGGAAAAGATAAATGATGGCAATGGTGCCCAAGCCTAAGAACAAGGCAGTGAGGGAGATGCCACTGGTAATTCGTTCAGGAAGCTGGGTAATCATATCTACCACTAACACAGGCGATTTCAAACCTATCAAGGGATAAATCTGCTGCAAGATGATGATGACGCCGATACCGCTCATGAAGCCTGACAAAACAGGGTAGGGGATGTAGCGTACATATTTTCCTAACTTGATGATGCCGAAAACAATCTGGAAGAGACCGCAGAAGAGTCCTGCCAGCGACATGCTGATGAGCACCGCGCTCATGGACTGTTGTGAGGCCCACACACCGCTGATAAGGGCGGCGGTGATCACGGTCATGGGGCCGGTGGGACCGCTGATTTGTGAGTGGGTACCGCCGAAAAGTGAGGCGAAGAAGCCCAGCAGGGTGGCGCCAACCAGACCTGCGATGGCTCCCATGGAGCTGGCAGCGGGGTCGTCAACACCGCCAAATGCCTGAATACCGAATGCCAAGGCCAAGGGCAGGGCTACGATACCTGCCGTAATGCCTCCGAAAATGTCTCCTTTCAGATTTTTTGTAGAAATGAATGCCATGTTTTTATGAGGTTTGTTTTAGTGTTATTATTTGTCAATCAGTAATTTATTTCTTTTTGATTTTATTCCAGACCTTCTGCGTGATGTGATTTACCTCTGGCGATACCTTCCAGTAGTAGATGGCGGCAATGCCGGCGCCTCCCAACAGCGTTGTTTTAACGATACCATCAATGAGGGCGTTCACTACAGGACTGAAAGGAAGTGTGGCAAAAAATGGATATATCGTCCTGATCCATGCGAAGTTGAGGAGAAAGATGGAAATGATAATGGCGGTCACTTTCAGTTGTGCCCATGAAAATGGGCTGGTGCCGATTTTCCATCTGACCAAAGCTAGGAGGAAGGTGAAATAGATGATATATGAGATTAAGCTGGAGAGAGCGGAACCGTTCATGCCAAAAATGGGTATCAGGTAGATATTGAGTAAAATGGCGGAAATGGTGAGCATGACGGTAAATACCAGTGACATGTAATAATATTTGGAGTAACCAAGTACAGAAGTGCCAATGCTGAACGAGCTGTTGAAAAGACGTGAGCAGGCCAGAATGAACACTACCCATTTGCCAGCAACATATTGGTTGCCGTTGGGTAATATCTGAAAGGCCAGATCAATATTCATCCATATCAAGACAAAAATAAAAGCTCCTGTCAGCAATTGATGCAGGGACACTTTTTGACAGAGTGTATTAGCAGTTTGCACGTCGTTGTCTTTCATGGCCTGGGCGATTTGTGGTTGGGTAATGGCTCCCAACGAACGGTAAGGGATCTCCACCAAAGTGGCAATATAGGTGGCGATGGCATAAATGCCCATATAGGCCAAGCCCATTTTGGCTGTGACGAATAATGTGCTCAGGGTGGGGGTGATGTTGCCCGCCAAAGCTGCTGTAATCAGGAAAAGGGTATAAAGGGCAAAATCTTTCTTCAGTTGCGGAGTTAAATGAGCCCAGTCTGGTTTGAAGGAAATCCTTTTCAGGCTTAGTAAATAAATGATATTCAGCAAGGTGGCCAAACCGTAGGTGGCGCAGAACCATATCACCAAGCTGTCAAGACTCATATAATGGAAACCGTATATCAGGTAGCCTATCAGCAATGAGGCCCTAACCACCACTTCGCGAATGAATTTGGGTATGGTGATGCGCATCAGCACGTTGGAGTTGATTTCAAACACCGACATGTAGAGCATAAAGAAAGCCAAGGGGATGATAAAGTAATAGTAGTTGACCAACAACGGGGCGTTGTCGATGTACTTGCTGATAATCCAATCTTTACATAAAAGAAAAACGGTAAGGAAGATAAAGAAGCCAATGAAAGGAATGACGATGCTCCAAAAGAAGACGCCATGGTCTTTGTTTTCCTCATCTTTGAAGTAAGGATAGAAGCGCATCATGGATGCGGTGGTGCCCAGCTGCGCCAAGCCTGAGAACAGGATGGCAATGTCCAGCAACGCACGGGTCAAACCTACTTCTTCGGTGCTGAGATATTTGGTGAGTACGAAAAACGTGGTGACAAAGCCAATGGCGATGCCAATATAGTTGGCGATGGTCCCTTTGATACTTTGTCGGATGATGATGCCCATTGTTCTATAGTATATCTTTTGGTATATATGAAAATAAGTCGGGACTTTGCCCCGACTTATACCATATCGTGGTTGTTGGTTTAATTGTTTAATGCATCGGCACCGCTCACAATCTCAATCAATTCGTTAGTAATGGACGATTGACGGGCGTTGTTGTACTTCAGGCGCAGTTCTTTGAGCATCTCGTTGGCATTGTCGGTAGCCTTTGACATGGAAGTCATGCGGGCGCCATGCTCTGAAGCGATGGAGTCGATGAGCATCTTGAACAATTGGAGTTTCAGGATTCTGGGGGTCAGGGTTCTGAACAGTTCTTCTTTCGATGGTTCGAAGATGAAGTCGTTTTTCTGACTGCTTTTCCCTTCGGCTTGCTGTGGTGGAGCTATCGGCAGAAACTGTTCCACCGTAACTTTTTGGGTAGCTGCATTCACGAACTGGTTATATACCACTTCCACCCGGTCTATTTCTTTTTTGGCGAACTTGTCCATCAGATTTTCAGCGATGGCGGCCACTTCGGCAAATTCAGGTTTGTCGAGTACTGCTTCGTTCGAGAACATCAGTGGGTAGTTCTTGCCGAGCGCATCTTTGCCTTTCTTGCCCATGCAAACGAGTTGTACTTGTCCCTCTTGCGCCTGCTGGGCATACTGGTCCTGTATCAAACGTTTGGTCTCCTTGATGATGGAGGAGTTGAAACTGCCGCATAATCCCTTGTTGGAGGTGATGGCGATGACCACCACATTCTCGGGTTCACGTTGGGCGAACAGGGGCATATCCTCGACGCTGTCGGCGGCATCTCCGATACTCCGCATAATCTCACTCAGCTTATTGGAGTAGGGGCGCAAGGCGATGATAGCCTGTTGCGAACGGCGGAACTTGGCTGCCGACACCAACTTCATGGCACTGGTGATCTTCTCGGTGGACTCGATAGAGGAGATTCGGGTTCGTATTTCTTTTAGATTTCCCATAGATTATTTCTCGTATTTTCTACAAACTTCCTTGCAGACATCCTCCAGCGTTTGCATGATGTTGTCGTCAATCTTACCGCTTTTCAGGGTATCCAGAACATCCTGATGACTTTCGCGCATGGTTTGCAGATATTCGGTTTCGAAGTTTCTGATACGGTTGGTGGGCACTTTCTGCAACAAGCCTTTTACACCGCAGAAGATGATGGCAATCTGCTCTTCCACCTTCAGAGGTGAATACTGGGGCTGTTTCAGGATTTCCACGTTACGGACACCTTTGTCCAGCACGTTTTGTGTGGCCTGGTCCACATCGGATCCGAATTTGGTGAAGGATTCCAATTCGCGGTATTGTGCCTGATCGAGTTTCAGTGTACCGGCAACTTTTTTCATGGACTTGATTTGGGCGTTACCACCGACACGAGACACTGATACACCCACGTTGATAGCGGGACGCACACCGGAGTTGAACAAGCCGGTCTCCAGGAAGATCTGTCCATCGGTGATGGAGATAACGTTGGTCGGGATGTAAGCCGACACGTCACCAGCCTGGGTTTCGATGATGGGCAGAGCGGTCAGAGAACCACCACCCTTGACGATGGGCTTGATGCTTTCGGGAAGGTCGTTCATCTTGGCGGCAATCTCATCCGACTCGATGATCTTGGCAGCTCTTTCCAGCAGTCTTGAGTGCAGGTAGAACACGTCGCCTGGGTAGGCTTCACGTCCAGGCGGACGACGGAGCAGCAAGGAAACCTCACGGTAAGCCACGGCCTGTTTGGACAAGTCGTCGTAAATGATGAGGGCGGGACGTCCGGTATCTCTGAAGTACTCGCCGATAGCGGCTCCGGCAAATGGAGCGTAGAATTGCATAGCAGCGGGGTCGGAAGCAGTAGCGGTAACCACAACCGTATAAGGCATGGCACCTCTCTCAGTCAGCGTTTTCACAATGGCGGCTACTGATGAACCCTTCTGGCCAACGGCCACATAAATACAATAGATAGGTTCGCCTTTGTCGTAAAATTCTTTTTGGTTGAGGATGGTGTCGATGGCGATGGCGGTTTTACCCGTCTGGCGGTCACCGATAATCAGCTCACGTTGGCCACGACCGATGGGAATCATGGCGTCGATAGCCTTGATACCGGTCTGGAGCGGTTCCTTGACGGGCTGGCGGAAGATAACGCCGGGAGCCTTTCGATCGATGGGCATCTCGTACAGTTTGCCTTCAATATTGCCTTTGCCGTCGATGGGTTCACCCAAGGTGTTGATAACACGGCCCAGCAAACCTTCACCCACATTGATAGAGGCGATTTTGCCAGTACGCTTGCAAACGTCACCTTCGTTTAGCTTTTTAGAGTCGCCGAGGAGCACAACACCCACATTGTCCTCTTCCAAGTTCTGTACAATGCCGGTGATGGACTGCCCTTCCTGGGTTATAAAGGTCACCAGCTCGCCAGAGCAGGCATTGAAGAGTCCGTAAACACGTGCAATGCCGTCGCCTACTACCAACACGGTGCCAATTTCCTCCAACTGGGCTTTGACCTCGAAGTTTTGAAGTTGCTCACGCAGAATCGCGGTTACTTCTGATGGTTTAATTTCTGCCATAATATTCTTTTTTTTTATCCACCACACTGTGCTTCGTTTGTGTGGGGTTATTGAGATGTGACCTCTTCGAGGCCATTTATTATTATTAGTTCTTAGTTCGTTTCTTAATACTTAATTCTTAATTGTCAACTATCAACTGTCTAAAATGCTGCCTGGTAGACATTGTGCGAGAATTCCGCCCTGAGTCTGTTGATTCTTGTCAGGAGGCTTGCGTCATAGAGATAGCCGTCAATCTCAACCATGAGTCCACCGATAATTCTTTCATCCACAGAGGTGGTAATCTGAATGGTGGAATGTAAATCTTCTTCCAGCAAATGTTTCAGGGTTTCCGTCAATTCCGGTTTGATGGGCACAGCCGTGATGATATTGGCAATCTTGATGTTGTGATGAATATTGTACAAAGCCAGGAATTCGTCGCAAATGGTGGCGAGAGCGGGTTCTCTTTTCTTCCTGATAATCAGTGAAAGGAAACCGAAGGAGGTGTCACTGAGCTTGTCCTTGAAAACCTCTTTGAAGATGCTGTTCTTCTTGTCGGGGAATAAGATAGGGCTTTCGATGACTCCTCTGAAATCCCGATTTTCTTTGATGACGGATTTTACCAAAGCCAAATCCTGATTGACGGTATCGAGTTCTCCCCGTTGTTGGGCGAATTCGAATAAGGCTTTGGCATATCGGCTTGCTAATTTGGTGCTTTTCATAGTGTGTGTGATAGTCGTTTTAAAAAATTCCCTCCCGAATTAAATCATGGATATGGATAACCCCCAGATATTCGTCGGCATCGTTCACCACAAACAGATTGGTGATGTTTTTTTGTTTCATCAAGTTGAGTGCATCAAAGGCGAGGCTGTTCACGTGGATGGTTTTGGGGTTGACGGTCATCACGTCGCGGGCGGTCAGTTGGGCGTAGTCGGGATTTTTTTCCAGCATACGTCGCAGGTCGCCGTCGGTGATGGCGCCCACCACCTTCTTGTCAACAGTCACAGCGGTCACACCCAAGCATTTGCCTGAGATTTCCAAGATCACTTGAGGCATGGCCGCGTCAGGGTGAACGAGGGGAACGTCGTTAAACTTGTACAAGTCAGCTACTTTCAGATAGAGTCGTTTGCCTAAGATGCCACCGGGGTGGAACTTGGCAAAGTCGTTGGAGGAAAAACCCCGGAGTTCGATAAGACAGCTGGCGATAGCGTCGCCCATAGCCAGTTGCGCTGTAGAACTGCAGGTTGGGGCCAGATTATTGGGGCAGGCCTCCTTATCGACAGTGCAGTTAAGTACATAGTCGGCTTCGTTGGCCAGGAATGACTGGGTGTTGCCGACCAGGGCGATGAGCGGGGTGCCGCTTTGCTTGAGGAAGGGGATTAGCACAGAAATCTCAGGGGTGTTGCCACTCTTGGAGATGGCAATGACCACATCGTCGGGCTGGATAATGCCCAAGTCGCCATGGATGGCGTCGGCGGCATGCATATATACCGCCGGGGTGCCTGTCGAGTTGAAGGTAGCCACAATCTTCTGGGCGATGATGGCGCTCTTGCCGATGCCGGTGACCACCACCCGTCCTTTGGATTGTAAAATCACCTCAAGACAGCGCACAAAATCATCATCGAGGTACTGCTGGAGATCCAGCACTGCCTTCGACTCCATTTGGAGCACCTTCTTCGCTGTTTCGATGATTTTCGTGTTCATTTTTTTGTTATTGCGGACGCAATGAATTGCGTCCCTACATTTACTGTTTCGTTATGCACGCTGTATGTGACGTGGTCTTCTGTGTTTGCGGACGCGATTCATCGCGTCCCTACTGACCCCTGATCACTGACCCCTGACCACTATTTTCTGTGTCTCTTCTTTCTATCCAGATCATTCGGCTCCAATGCCATCTGGTTGCCGGCCAGCAAGGAGGCCACGCCTTCGGTGTGGTGTTTCTCAGCCTGGCATTCGGGGCATTGGCACTCTTCGTGATATTCTCTGGGTTCGGTGTAAGTGGTAATCACACCTTCGAAGTTACGGAGGATGACCTTATGCGGACTCTGTGAGATGACGTAATTCGGCATCACAGGAGTCTTGCCACCACCACCG
>Ga0265300_10000904_pt1 | contig 29648 bp, 24 predicted proteins | sample AusTroGonzalo_MG_FD_193482 | JGI IMG/M metagenome (GOLD analysis project Ga0265300, IMG submission 193482) | Bovine rumen microbial communities from tropical cattle in Woodstock, Queensland, Australia - Gonzalo_03 | ecosystem: Host-associated > Mammals > Digestive system > Stomach > Rumen ...
GATTCAGTAGTAAAGAGTTTCGAACAGGAGCAGATTGAGGCAAGCATCAAGATGCATGTTGACAGTCTGGCAAGTGAAGTCGGCAAGCTGAAGCAGCTTCCTTTCCTGCAGGCTGACAATGAAGGTAGCTTCAAGCTGACAAAGGAAGAGAAGCAGGTGAAGCCCGACTATCTGTTGGATCCTTCAGTAGCAGAGAACGCCACCACACTCGCAGAGAAGTATCGTATCATGGCTGCCCTCGAGGTTGACAAGAACATCGCCAAACTCTATGAGATGTCTATTGACGATTATGAGAAGGCCCTGACCAAGCTGGGTGCCGACATCAACGATCCTTCCTTCAAGGTTCTTGAGAACACCAGCCCTGCAGAGACACCTCAGGTTCTCTATGACTCTATGAATGAGAACAGCCGCATCAACTACTTCTGGCAGATTGCCGCTGCCTCTCTCATTGAGCAGATCTATTGTGCCAGCAAGAACTCAGACAAGTTCCTCGCCGCTTTCGACGACGATGCTGCCGCTAACACCACCTTCCGTGTTGTGCTGATTCTCGATGCTCTGAACCGTCTCGCTGAGTACGATCCCGACATCAAGCCCGTTGCTGAGGCACTTGCTACTCTCGACACTCTGAACGCTACGACCGTTGCCGAGCTGAAGTCTCAGCTGGCCGAGGCTAAGGAGCAGATCGATGCTGCCCGTAAGGCTATCACCAAGTAAGAGGTTACACCTTATTAATAATATAATCCCCGAAAGTCAACTTTCGGGGATTATTTTGTGATAGCATACCAATTGATTCGCGCCGTCTCGGATGGTTTCGCTCACCACCGCGTCAGCAGGAACGAGGGGGGCCCGGGTACCATCGCTGACCGTCATGCCGAAGTTTGTCTCCACACGCAGTTCATCCCAAAGGCCTTTGTCAAGGAACGACTGTAAGGTCCTAGCACCACCTTCTACAATCAACGACTGTATCTGATGACTATACAGACTCTCCAAATTCAGAGGATGGGCATGATCGATGACCAGTCGTTTCGGATCAGAGCCACTCCACTCACGGACAGTCAACTGAGGATGCTCGCGTTCATCAGTCACACGTCCCACAAGGATGGCATCTTCCTCCGCACGAAGCTTATGAGATAGCATCTTGGTAAAGACATTCGATATCTGTACCGGTTTGAAATGGTCATCGATAAAGCCATTGGCTGTCTGAGCCCATTTCAGGATGATATAAGGGCGCTGTTCACGATGAAATGTGAAGAAACGTCGATTCAGTGTCATACACTCCTTCTCGAGTACACCCACTTCCACCTCGATGCCAGCCTCACGCAACCTGCGAATACCGCGGCCCTGGACCTCTGCAAAAGGATCCACACAGCCTACCACCACGCGCCGTACACCTTTCTTGATGATCAGGTCAGCACAAGGGGGCGTCTTTCCATAGTGTGAACAAGGCTCCAGACTCACATAGATGGTAGCCTCTGACAACAGCGGTTCATCTTCTGCATTCACAGAGGCAAAAGCATTCACTTCGGCATGCCCTTCACCACAACGCACATGATAACCCTCACCGATAATCCGCCCGTCGGCAGACACGATCACTGCACCTACCATCGGATTCGGTTTGGCATTCTGATGGCCATTCTGCGCCAACTGCAGACAACGCCGCATGTATTTTTCGTCCTCAGTCATTATTATTTTACCTTTTAAATTTTAAAATAAATCGCAATTTATTTTGTATTTCATTCGATTTGCACTATCTTTGTACCCACTATGACATACGAAACGCTCTGCCAGAGACTGACTACATGCTACGAAGTAGGCGAGGCTAAGGCTCTCGTCCGCTGGGTGCTCGACGTGCGCTTCGGCCTGTCGCTGACAGACATTATTTGCGGCAAAGTTACACAATTATCCGCAGATGACCAAGCAGAACTGGAAAAAATCATGCGAAGGCTTGAAAAAGGGGAACCCGTACAATATATATTAGGTGTAGCCGATTTTGCTACTCGACAGTTTCATGTAGCCCCTGGTGTACTCATCCCCCGTCCGGAGACTGCCGAACTATGCGGATGGATCGTCTCGGAATCCAAGCATGCTAAACAGTTATTGGATATCGGGACGGGGAGTGGTTGCATTGCCATTACCCTTGCAGCCGAATTGCCTTGTGCACAAGTCTCTGCCTGGGATATCTCAGACGATGCACTCCGAATAGCTCACGAGAATGCCACGCGTCAGGGCGTCAACGTGACTATTGAGAAACATAATATCCTCGATGCAAACGCTATACTTGGTCAGACGACTTATGACATCATTGTCAGCAATCCCCCCTATATCAAACCCTCAGAACGCGATGGAATGGCGCAAAACGTACTTGACTATGAACCCGCTATAGCCCTCTTCGCACCAGATGACAATCCCATCATCTTCTACCAGAGGATTGCCGACTTTGCCTGGCAGCACCTCACTATGGGCGGCAAGCTCTTCTTCGAACTGAACCCACTGACAGCAGAGTCTGTTGGAGAATATCTTCACCAATTAGGTTTCTCTGGCATTGAATACCGTCAGGATCTATACGGCAAGCAACGTTTCCTTAAAGCCACTAAGAAATGAAAAAAGCAATCACAGAACAGGAAGCCTACCTTCAGTTGGCTGCCCTTTGTGCCCAAGCAGAGCATTGTGAACAGGAGATGCGTGACAAGCTCAAACGCTGGGATATCGATGAATCCGTACAAGAACGCATCATCCAACGACTCGTCAACGAACGATATATTGACGACGAGCGTTATGCCCGAGCCTTTGTAAAAGATAAAATTCGATACAATAAATGGGGGCACCGCAAGGTGCAACAGGGTCTCTGGCTCAAACACATCAACCCGGAGATCCAACAACAGGTGCTCGATGAAATCGACGATAACGAGTATCTTAACGTGCTCCGTCCGTTACTCCATCAGAAACGAAAGACCATCAAAGCCCAAAACGATTACGAGCTTAACCAGAAACTTGTTCGTTTTGCAATAGGACGAGGTTTTACATTCGATATCATCCGTCAGTGTCTTGATGTCGATGAAGATGACTTTGAAACAGCTCTCTGAGTACTATGATATCCTTCTGGAGAAGACTACTCGATTTGATTTCCCCACGGCTCTGTGTCGTCTGCGGACATAGACTATCGGTCACTGAAGAAGTTATCTGTTCCAAATGCAATTTCCATCTACCACGCACAGGCTTCCACCAAGATGCCTATGAGAACGAGATGGCCCGACTCTTCTGGGCACAGATACCCATCGAGCGAGCCACCGCTTTCTTCTACTATGAGCCACATGCCGAGACCGCCAACATCATCTACGAACTCAAATACAAGAACCGACCAGAGATCGGCACCATCATCGGACGTATGCTTGCCAAAGAGATACAACCCTCAGGATTCTTCGAGGGAATCGACGGAATAGTGCCTGTTCCCTTGGCCAAGAAGCGCCTACATCAGCGAGGCTACAACCAGAGTGAGGAGATTGCCCAGGGTGTCAGTGAGATCACAGGATTGCCGATTCTCAAGAAGGTCGTACGTCGCACAGTTTTCGAAGGCAGTCAGACCAACAAAGGGCGCTGGGAGCGTCATGACAATGTGGAACATGTCTTTGAACTCATCGATGCCAAAGCTGTCAGTGGTCAACATCTGCTGCTCATTGATGATGTTGTCACCACTGGCGCCACATGCATGGCTTGTGCCAAAGCACTCTGTCAAGCTGGCAACGTTCGCATCAGCATCCTCTCCCTCGGCTTCGCCAAATCATAGGCTTTTTATCATTTTTTACCCTTTTACCTTTTTACTTTCTTACTTTTTTACTATCTTTGCAGCCAAATCAACGTTGACAATATGGACATCAAGAATCAATTAGCACGCAAACTGATGGAAATCAAAGCCATCAAACTGCAGCCAAACGATCCCTTCACATGGGCATCAGGCTGGAAATCACCTATTTACACAGACAACCGTAAGACACTTTCATTCACAGCATTACGTTCCTTTGTCAAATTGGAGCTCTGTCATGCCATCCAGGAGTATTTCCCTGAGGCAGAGGCTGTGGCTGGTGTTGCCACTGGTGCTATCGCCCAAGGGGCGCTTGTAGCCGATCAACTCGGTCTGCCATTCTCCTACGTTCGTCCGAAACCGAAAGATCACGGTATGGGCAACCAGATTGAAGGCGAGATAGAGAAAGGTGCGAAAGTGGTGGTGGTCGAGGATCTTATCTCTACAGGTGGTTCCTCTCTGAAGGCTGTAGCTGCGCTGCGTGAATATGGTGTAGAGGTTGTGGGTATGGTAGCATCCTTCACCTATGGTTTCCCTGTGGCAGAAAAGGCCTTCGAGGAGGCAGGTGTGAAGCTCATCACCCTTACTGACTACAATCATGTGGTAGAAGAAGCAGCCAAGATCGGCTATATCAAGGAAGAAGAGAAGGCTGTGCTCGCCGAATGGCGCAAGAGCCCCGAAACTTGGAAACAATAATATTCAGACCTATGGGATTATTCGGAAGTGAAAGCAAATTCGAGAGTAGCGTCAAGCATGTGCCCTACCCTCAGCAGGCCGTATATGATAATATCAGCGACCTCAACAACCTTGAAAAGGTGCGCGACCGTGTGCCTGAGGATAAAGTCAATGACTTTAGTTTCGACCAAGATACTGTGAGCCTCAACGTGGCTCCTGTTGGCGAACTCAAACTCCGTATCTGTGAGCGCGAGGAACCAAAGTGCGTGAAGTTTGAGACCGTGCAGTCGCCCGTTCCCTTCAATGTGTGGGTTCAGGTATTGCCTGTTGACGACAATAACTCCAAGATGAAGGTCACTGTGAAGGCAGAACTCAATCCTTTCATTAAGAGTATGGTTGAAAAGCCGCTCCAGGAAGGTGTGGAGAAGATTGCCGATGCCCTCGCACAGATCCATTACGTGTAAAGGTAAAAAAATAAAAGATGAAACTCTGGGAAAAGAATTTTGAGGTCAACAAAGAGATAGAGCGTTTCACCGTCGGACGTGACCGTGAGATGGATCTTTATCTGGCCAAATACGATGTGCTGGGTTCCATGGCTCATATCACAATGCTCGAATCCATCGGACTTCTGGAGAATGATGAACTTCCCCAACTGCTTGCTGAGCTGAAGGACATCTACCAAACTGCTGAATGTGGTGAGTTCGTGATTGAGGAGGGTGTCGAGGATGTCCACTCTCAGGTGGAGATGATCCTCACCCGTCGCCTGGGTGATATGGGTAAGAAGATCCACTCTGGCCGTTCACGCAACGATCAGGTGCTGGTTGACCTGAAACTTTTCACACGTCATGAACTGAAGGAGATCGCTGATGGCGTCAAGATTCTCTTCGACGAACTGATTCAGAAGAGCAACCAGTATAAGGATGTGCTCATGCCAGGCTATACCCACCTTCAGATTGCCATGCCCTCCAGCTTCGGTCTCTGGTTCGGTGCCTACGCAGAGAGTCTTACCGACGATATGCTGTTCCTGCAGGCCGCCTATAAGATGACCAACCGCAATCCCCTTGGTTCGGCAGCAGGCTATGGTTCTTCTTTCCCGCTCAATCGTACGATGACCACAGAGTTGTTGGGTTTCGATTCGATGGATTACAATGTGGTCTATGCCCAGATGGGGCGCGGAAAGATGGAGCGTAATGTCGGCTTCGCCATCGCTACCATCGCCGGTACGCTGGCCAAACTGGCTTTCGACGCCTGTCTGTTCAACTCCCAGAACTTCTCATTCGTAAAACTCCCGAAAGAGTGCACCACGGGTTCATCCATCATGCCTCATAAGAAGAATCCCGATGTCTTCGAGTTGATTCGTGCCAAGTCCAACAAACTCCAGTCGCTTCCCCAGCAGGTGATGCTCATCATGAACAACCTGCCCTGTGGCTACTTCCGCGACCTGCAGATTATCAAGGAAGTCTTCCTCCCTGCTTTCGATGAACTGAAGGATTGTCTCCAGATGACTGCCTACATTATTAATAAGATAGAGGTCAACGAGCATATCCTCGACAACCCGATGTACGACCCGATGTTCTCTGTTGAGGAAGTGAATCGTCTGGCCGCCGACGGCATGCCCTTCCGCGATGCCTATAAGAAGGTGGGACTCGACATTGAAGCCGGCAAGTTCCAGGCCAACCACGAGATCCATCACACCCATGAGGGTTCCATCGGCAACCTCTGTAACGATGAAATCGGCAAAATCATGCAACAGACCCTTGATGGCTTCCACTTTGAGCGTATGACAGAAGCGGAGCGTAAACTCTTAGGCAGATGAATAAATTTAAACTCTTTCTTTTGTCCGTCTGTCTGATGATGGCAGCCTGCAACGCCAACGACAGTATCAGTCGTGAGAACCGCTGCCAGTTCATCTTCGACACCTCACTCCACCCCCTGCCCTGCCAGCTGACGGGCATCCTTGGCAATAACGGCCATTTCTGTCAGGTACAGACCTATGTTGATAACCAAGGCATCCGTCATCTGAAAACCACTCGTAACTATGATAACGCCAAAGAAGATGTGGCCCTTACCACGGAACGCGAGTCTCAGTTCAATTATTACCTAGGTGCCAATGACTGTATCATCATCGGTACCAGTACCTATGATTTCACCCTACTCGCGTGGGATGGACAGTGCCCCAACTGCCTCTCTGATTATGGGGGTTACAACTATCCCCTGACCTGGCAGGACAACGGTCTTCAACTGCATTGTGCCAAATGCAATCGCACTTACGATGTCAACAATGGTGTTGTAGCCGAGGGCGCAGGCGGCCGTCAGCTCCTCAAATACAATGCAGCCCTCGATGGTAGCATTATCCGTGCCTGGAATTAACACCAAAAATCTAAAAATTGTGTAAAATGTTTGGCTATTCCAATTATTAGGCTTACCTTTGCAGTCGCGAAAGCTATTCGCGACTGCAAAGATGGTTTGCCGTGATGGTGGAATTGGTAGACACGAGGGACTTAAAATCCCTTGACCAGAAATGGTTGTGCGGGTTCGAGTCCCGCTCGCGGCACTAATACTATAACACTTCAGATAATATGCAGAAAAAAAAGTTCCTTCTTCTGACTGTAGTTTCAACGATGCTCTTTACTTCATGTTCGAAGTTGGGGCCTCTTTCAGCAGACAATTTCACGGTGACACCTAATCCTCTGGAAACCCAGAAGGGTGCAGTTCCTGCTACCATCAATGGTCATTTCCCGAAAAAGTACATGAACAAGAAAGCTGTGGTAACCATTATCCCTGAACTGCGCTATGCCAACGGAGAGCGTGTACAGGGTAATAAAGCCACTTTCCAGGGAGAAAACGTGACCGACAATAATCAGACCATTGGGTATCATACTGGTGGTAACTATACGTTGAAGACAAACTTCGCCTACGCCGACTGTAACAAGGCTGAGCTATATATGACCTTTGATGCGCGATTGGGGTCAAAACATGTCACCATCCCTGAGGTAAAGGTGGCCGATGGCATTATTGCAACCTCTGAACTTTATCGCCACACCATTACAACAGCTCAGGCAGCAGTGGCTACCGATGCCTATCAGCGTATCACCAAGAAGAAACAGGAAGCAAATATCAAGTTCTTGATTCAGCAGGCCAATCTCCGCAAAAGCGAACTGAAGAACAACTCAGTAAAAGAGTTCGTGAAAATGCTCAAGCAGATCAACGACGACCGCGAAGGACTGAACTTGGATAATGTGGAAGTGTCGGCCTACGCCTCACCTGATGGTGGTTTCAGCATCAACGACAAACTGGCCAACGAGCGTCAGAAAGTATCTGAACAGTATGTCAACCAAGAGTTGAAGAAGATTAAGATGAATGCCAATGTGGATGCCAAATATACGGCTCAGGACTGGGAGGGATTCCAAGAACTGGTAAAAGCCAGTAACATCCAGGACAAGGATATCATCCTGCGCGTGTTGGCGATGTATAAGGATCCACAGGAGCGTGAACAGCAGATCAAGAACATCTCATCTGCTTTCCGTGAACTGGCCGATGGTATCCTGCCACAACTGCGCCGTTCTCGTCTTATCATCAATTATGAGACCATCGGTCGCAGTGATGAGCAGATTCTCGACCAGATCCAGGCCGACCCCAAGAAACTGAGTATTGAGGAACTGCTCTATGGTGCCACCTTGAAGGAGACACCAGCCGAACAGGAAGCTGTCTATAAGCTCACAACGACCGTTTATCCAAACGATGCCCGTGCCTATAACAACTTAGCCACCATCGCCTATGCCCGTGGTGACTATGAGGCTGCCAAGAGTCTGCTGGCACAGGCATTACGTATCGATGCCAAACTGCCAGAATCAAAGGCGAACCAAGGTCTGCTGGCACTGAAAGACGGCGATGTGAAGACAGCCGAACTGCTCATCGCATCAGCCACCGATGCCAACGGACTGTCAGAGGTCATGGGTAACCTGAACCTGGCAAAGGGTAACTATGCACAGGCAGAACAAGACTTCGGTAACACCTGTTCCAATAGTGCAGCCCTGGCTCAGATCCTGAACAAGAACTATGCCATGGCTGAGGCCACACTTAAACAAATCAGGCAAGCCGACGCCACAACCGACTATCTGAAAGCCATCGTCTATAACCGTATGGGCAACACCGTCGATGCTAAGGAAGCACTGCGCAGTGCCACCAGCAAGGATGAGAGCCTGGCCAAGTATGCTGAGAACGATCTGGAGATCAACAAATAAGATGATGAAGAGGGAATTTGGATGTTTGATGATGCTCTTGGGACTGTTGCTTCTCACGGGATGCGGAGAGAAACGGCAGACATTCCTTCTGGAAGGAACTTTCAAAGGTTTCAACCAAGGCGAACTGTATATCTGTGATATCAATGGTAATTTCCCGCTTGATACAGTCGCTGTCGTCAAAAGCAAATTCCATTATGAGGTGGCCCTTGAAGAGCCGACCGCCTTCATCGTGATCTTCCCCAACTTCTCCGAGGTGCCCGTTTACGGCGAGAAAGGAGCCGAAGTCACCATCGAGGGCGATGTCTCACATCTGCGTGAGATCGACGTAGATGGCACGGAAGAAAATGAGGTGCTGACGAAATATCGGAAGAAGACCAGTCAGCAGACACCGCCCGAGGTAGCACTCTCCACAGAGCAATTTATCAAAGAAAACCCCACCTCACCCTTCGCGCTCTATCTCATCCGTAAAGTCTTTATCCAGTCAGCCCAACCCGACTACAAGCGTGCGGCGCAACTCATGACGCTGGTGATGCAAGCAGGTCAGAAGCCCACCGATGAGCAGAAGGCCCTGATGAAACGGATAGAAGGACTCAGCTACCTGAAAGACGGTGATCGTCTGCCATCCTTCTCCACCATCGACATCAACGGAGAAGAGGTGAAATCCTCCGACCTCAATGCCCAAGTGAACGTCATCACCGTATGGAACACCGACAACTTCGAGGGGCATGGCATCCTTCGCCAGCTGCAGAAGAAACAGGGGGAAGCCGGCAACAAGCTGAAGGTGCTGACCGTCTGCCTCGATGCTGACATTAAAGCCTGCCGGAAGAAGCTGGAGCGTGACTCCATCAAGTGGGCCACCATCTGCGACGGACGACTCTGGGAGACCCCCATCCTCAGTCGTATAGGCCTCTCCTTCATCCCTGATAACATCCTCATCGACGGCAAGGGCAAGATCATTGGTCATTCGCTAAGCCAAAAAGACCTGATGGACAAGATCGACAAGTTACTGCCAAAGCAAGAGACAGAATAAAAGTTTTCATTGTTAAACCCTGATACTATGCTTATTAAAACATTTTGTGCTGAAGTGATGGGACTGGAGGCAACAACCATTACCATCGAAGTGAGTCTGACAAGAGGCGTAATGTTCCACCTGTCAGGATTAGCTGACACGGCTGTAAAGGAAAGCTATGACCGCATCCGCGCAGCAGTCCAAAACGTGGGTTTCAAACTATCGCCTGCCGATCTGACCATCAACCTTAGTCCTGCTGATATCCGGAAAGAAGGCAGTGGCTATGACCTGTCGTTAGCCATCGGCATCCTGGCAGCCCATGGCAAAGTGGACGACAGCATGCTACATGAATACATACTGTTAGGCGAACTTGGTCTCGATGGTCAGCTGAAACCTGTCAGTGGCGTGCTATCAGTAGCTATCCGTGCTAAGAAAGAGAAATTCAAAGGTCTGCTGGTACCTCATGAAAACGCGCGGGAAGCAGCAGTCGTAGATGGACTTGCTGTCTATGGCATGAATAGTCTTGCGGACGTCATCAGCTTTTTCAACGGGGGAGAGGAATTTGAGCCAACAGTGGTCGATACCAAAAAGGAATTCTATACACAACAATATACCAGTGATCTCGACTTCGCCGACGTGAAAGGTCAGGAGAGTGTGAAACGGGCCCTCGAAGTGGCGGCAGCTGGTGGACACAATGCCATTCTCATCGGTCCTCCAGGAAGCGGTAAGTCCATGATGGCCAAGCGTTTACCAGGCATCTTACCACCCCTTTCCTTATCAGAGAGTTTGGAGACCACTCAGGTCCATTCTGTAGCCGGAAAACTCAGCAATGGCACGTCATTGATTACCCAACGCCCTTTCCGCAGTCCGCATCACACGGTCTCACAAGTTGCGATGACAGGCGGTGGCAACAGGGCACAGCCAGGCGAAGTGTCAATGGCTCACAATGGTGTACTCTTCTTGGATGAACTGCCGGAGTTCAATAAGAATACACTCGAAGTCCTTCGCCAACCGCTTGAGGATCGGAAGATCACCATCTCACGGGCCAAATATACAGTGGAATATCCCTGCTCATTCATGTTCGTTGCCTCGATGAACCCCTGCCCTTGTGGGTATTACGGGGATCCCACCCACCACTGTGTCTGTACACCAGGTCAGATACAACGCTATATGAATAAGATTTCCGGTCCCTTGATGGATCGTATAGACATCCATTGCGAGGTGGGTGTCGTGCCCTTCAAGCAACTCTCCAGGATGCAGCCAGGTGAACCCAGTAGCGTGATTCGTGAACGGGTCATCAAAGCTCGTCAGCTACAAGAAGTGAGGTTCAAGGATTTCAAGGGTATCCACTGTAACGCCCAGATGACGGAGCGGATGATCCATTTGTTTGCCGAACCCGATACGCCGAGTCTCGATATGCTTCGAATGGCGATGGAACGGCTCAGTCTCTCTGCCCGTGCCTATAGCCGTATCCTAAAAGTGGCACGCACCATCGCCGACCTTGAAGGAAGCCAGCGGGTGCAGAGTCACCACATCGCAGAAGCCATCGGTTATCGTAGTCTCGACCGTGGCGACTGGGCAGAGCGCGGCGGCTAAGCCCGGTTACTTTTTCTTAGATGAGTCTTTATTTTTATCTTTTTTCTTGAACAGCTGGCGGAAGAGGTTATCTTTCTTGGGCTTAGCTGCTTCGGCCTTCTTAGCATCTTCCTCTTTCTGCTTCTTACTCTTAAAGAGGTTGCCCAGCTTCAGCTTCACCTTAGGCTTCACCTTGACATTGTTCTTCTTATCGACATCATTGACGATGAAGGTACAATCCCAGTCCATCATGCTCTTTGAATGGCTGACAGTACCCTCAGCCTGGGAACCATTACTGGCAAATTCCACCTTCATGTTCTTCAGGCGGAAGCCGCCGTATCCAGCCTCAAAGACGGTTGCCTTGACCTCACCGATGGGAAGCTTGCCACCACCGTACTTCTTACGGATCATGGCGGTGCGGGCCTTGTGGATATCGACGGTGAAGTTGGCCTGTGCCCCCACATCCTCGAGCTTATCCATATTCAGCACCTTACCTAACTTGATCTTTCTGGAATGAACAAAGCCCGTGATATATTTGGTTTTCTCGTCGATGGCGAAGTTGAATGCCAGCGCACCGACATCGGTCCTCAACTGACCGTCGAAGACTTCTTTCTTATAGAGAACAGCTACATCGCCCGTATAATAGATGGTGCCAAGCGCATCAAGCTGATTCAACATCAGTTTCTTCACCGCAAACTGATTGATCACCTTGATGGGAACGCCTTTCTGGGCTTTCATCTCCTTGACATGGAAGCCCACATCCAGCTTCTCTTTCTCCTTGAGATGCAGGATACGGCCCTCGGCAGCAATCTGCAGTTTCTTGTCGGGCATATAGACATGAATATCCCTAAAGAACAGGGTGGTGTCGGTGCCACTGAAGAGCACATCGAGCTCAAGTGGCATGGTGAAGTTTTTCAGGACAGGCGCAAAGGGACGAGAGATGTCGCGCAGCTGCGTCTGACCTTTGATGCGTGAGGTCTCAAACGAGAATTTGCGCCCCAGCTTCTTGCTGGGCAACACCACGTTGGCACTGTCGAACTTCAAAACCGTCGTCTCCTGTTGTAACATGATATGTTGCAGGTGTACCCTCTCTTTCATAATACCTGCATCAAAATGGAATTTCTTGATATTGAAGCCCGTTACCGAATCCGTGGCTTCCATGTGGTTCATGACAGCATGTAAGGAGTCTTTTGAAATGTAATCCACCGTTAGATCCATATTGGCATCGACATCGAGATGATCCACATCGAAGAAACCGCGCTTGGGACGGTCGTGGTTCTTACGGGGCTTGTGGTTGTCGGTGGCGAAATGCACCTGACCGATTTTGAGGTGATGGACGGTGTTCTCACCCTTATAGTCGAGAGAGCCGATGGCGAACTTAGCCGTTACAGGACCTTTTTTCTTCATTAAGCCCCACTGACCTTTCAGGTTCTTCAGGGCACCACTATGTTTACCAAACCAGCCGTTTTCATATTTGGCACTTTCAAGGCTCACCTGATTCGTATCATTAAAAGTCAAAGCGATGTTCTTGATGGCCACTTTATTGACATCGAGCGTCATAGGCGACTTCTGCGTGGAGTCCTTCTGCTCTTTTTTTACCTGCTTCTGCTTGGGATCCTTCTTGAAGGCATCAATCAGGAACTGATAGTTGGCTGGGCCATCCTTAGGCTTATAGAGACGGGCTTTCACATCATCAAGCAGCACTTCCTCGACGACCAGTTCCTTGGTCATCAGCTTCATTAAGTTGACATCCACCAACAGACGACCCAATTCAAACATCTTCCGATGCTCCAGGTCTTCAACCTCCAGACCCTCCAGGTTCACCTTCTGGGTAAACACGTTCACACTCGCATGGTCGATCTTCACGCGCGTACCTAATTTTAATTCCAATTGTTCGGTGGCATAGGCTACCAGGTCATCCTGCACCGACTGGGTGTTCAGCAAGATGGTGGCTGTTACCAGCAGCAATACGACCAATAGCACGATGCCAATAACGATCTTCGTTAATAATAATAGGATCTTTTTCATTTCGGATGAGGTTTTTAACTATATTCTGGTTGCAAAAATAAATAAAATAATCGGTATATAACACATCTTATGGCAAAAAATTGCTTTTGCAACCCAGTTGCATCGGCTTTGTCGTACCTTTGCAGCAGAAAAAATAAAGAATAGACATTATGGCACATTCACACGAACACCATCACGACCATCACGGTCATCATCACGGGCACGCAGGCAAACTGACGTCGCTCAATGGCATTTTTGTTTTCTCCATCGCACTCAATCTGCTCTACGTGATAGTCGAGGCCTTGGTGGGATTCTGGCAGGACTCCCTCTCACTGCTCTCCGATGCAGGTCACAACCTGAGCGACGTGTTCAGTCTGCTGTTGGTACTCATCGCCTTCAAATTGGCGAAGGTACACGCCAACAAGCAATATACCTACGGTTATAAGAAATCTTCTGTACTCATCTCACTCGTCAACGCCATCCTCCTGCTCGTAGCCATCGGCGGCATCCTCATCGAGAGCTATCATAAGTTCTATGAGCCTGCTGAGATCAACGGAGCAGTCGTATCGTGGACGGCTGGCATCGGCATCCTCATCAACGGCCTGACGGTCGTACTGCTGATGAAGGGCCAGAAGAACGATATGAACGTACGAGGGGCCTTCCTCCACATGGTGGCCGATACGCTGGTGTCAGTAGGTGTGGTCATCTCAGGTATCATCATCTCTTTCACAGGTTGGTATGTCATCGACCCCATCGTGAGTATCATCATCGCCATCGTGATCCTCATCTCCACTTGGGAACTGCTTACGGGTAGCCTGCGCCTGTTGGTGGACGGCATCCCTGAAGGCGTGGATTGGGAGAAGGTGGAAGGGGTGCTCAAGAGTCATCCCCATGTCAAGGAGGTGCACCATATCCATATCTGGGCCATCAGCACCACCGACAACGCCCTGACTGCCCATATCGTCATCGAGGACCTGAACGAGCTGGAAGCGATCAAGGAACATATCAAGCACCATCTGACCGAAGCCAATATCAGCCACTCTACACTGGAGTTCGAGACCCCTGGCGGCCATTGTCACGACCACGAATGCGACACGTGTTAATGGATAATTGACAAAGGATGATTGGTAATTAGAAAATATTTTGTATCTTTGTAGCCGAATTCGACTGCAAAGATACAAATGGATAAGACAACCTGCATCCAACTGCTCGAGGAGCACGACATCAAACCCACTGCCAACCGCATCGTGGTGTTGGAGGCATTGGTCAGCTCCATGCTGCCCCAGTCGTTAGCCGAGCTGGAGCGCAGGATCCAGACCATCGACAAGTCGAATATCTTCCGAGCCCTCACGCTCTTCCGTGAGCATCATCTCGTACACACCATTGAAGGCGGCAGCGACGGCATACGCTATGAGCTCTGCCACAGTCACAGCCACGACCACGACGACGACCAGCATCCCCACTTCTATTGTGAGGTGTGTCAGCAGACTTATTGTCTCGACGGCGTGGAGCTGCCCAAACCGGCTGTACCTCAGGGGTTCGAGATCCGTTCTGTCAATTACATCATCAAAGGAATATGTCCACACTGCCAATCCGAGTCATAGCCTTCGATGCCGACGACACCCTCTGGGACTGCCAGTCGCACTTCGAAGCCGTAGAGGAACACCTCTACCGACTCATAGCACCCTATTGTGACAACCCCGCCCAGGAACTCTACCAGACGGAATCAGGCAATATGGCCGACCTCGGCTATGGCTGCAAGGCCTTTACAATCTCGATTATCGAGACGGCCCTCCGTGTGGGTGGCGACCACCTCTCTGCTGACACGCTATCTGATCTGCTCAGCCACAGCAAGTCGCTGCTTCATCTGCCCGCCACCCCTCTGCCGGAAGTAAAGGAAACGCTACAACGCCTACAGGCCTATCCCTATCGCCTCGTGGTATTCACCAAAGGAGAGCTGCAGGATCAGGAGAACAAACTCCGTCGCAGTGGACTGGGCAAATACTTCAGTCATGTGGAGATCACCTCCGACAAGACCGAGGTGGAGTTCCAGCAGTTGTGCGAGCACTTGGGTATCCTGCCCAACGAGCTGCTGATGGTGGGTAACTCCTTGAAAAGCGACATCGCCCCAGCCCTCACCATCGGTGCCTGGGCCATCCACATCCCCTTCCACGTCACGTGGCAGCTGGAGCATTTCGACGACATCGAGCACGAACGGCTCCAGAAGATAGAACACTTCAGTGAAATCATCAACTTATTAAAATGAAATACATTTTTGAAACCCGTATGGAAGTGCGCGACTATGAGTGCGACATCGAAGGCATCGTGAACAATGCCAACTATCTGCATTATACCGAGCACACCCGTCATCTGTTCCTGCGCAGCTTAGGCGTCAGCTTCGCCAAACTTCACGAACAGGGCATTGACGCTGTTATCCACAGTATGAAGTTACAATACAAAGTTCCTCTGCGCTGCGACGACGAGTTTATCTCACGCCTCAACCTGAAGAAAGACGGCCTGAAATACATGTTCTATCAGGACATCTACCGCGCCAGCGACGAACAGCTCTGCTTCCGCGCCACCGTGGAACTCGTCTGCCTCATCAACGGCCAACTCGGCAACAGTCCCGAATACGACGAAGCCTTTAAGGATTATATTTGATATTGTTACATCGTGGCGGTGAGGAAGGTCGCGTTGCCGAAGATATAGAGGATGTTCTCGCAGGCAGGCACGAGGATGGTCTCACCCTGACGGATCTCGATGCCGTTGATGTTAGCCTTTCCCCAAAGACAGACCACGATAACAAATGAGTCGCAGTGGAAGTCAATCTGCTGGGCTACCTGTACCACGACACGATGCACTACGAAGTAGGGGCAGTTGATGAGCTGTGACGTAGGTTTGGTGCTGTCGTAAGAGGTACGATAAGCAGGCCATACCTGATAGTCGATGGCAGCCTTTGCCTCTTCGATATGCAGCTCACGGGGATTCCCATGCACATCCTTACGTCCGAAGTCATACACACGATAGGTGATATCACTGGTCTGCTGGATCTCAGCCAGGAAGTTGCCTGCGCCGATGGCATGCAGACGACCAGCCGGCAGGAAATAGAGGTCGCCCTCATGGGCCTCATGGGTGGCAATCACATCCTGCATGGGTGAACGCCCGTTCTGAGGTTCTGCCGTTGCCAGCTGTTCATACTCCTCTGGCGTGATGCTTTTCTTGAGACCTGCATAGATCTTAGCACCCACATCGCTCTTGATGATATACCACATCTCTGTCTTACCAGCACAACCGTGACGCTCCATCGCCAGTTTGTCATCAGGATGCACCTGTACGGACAGGTCCTGACGGGAGTCGATGAGTTTGACGAGCAGCGGGAACTGATTGCCGAACTTCTTGTAGATCTTCTTGCCTACGAGCAGCTCCTTGTATTTGTCGATCAATTCAACCAGCGTCAGTCCTTCATCGACATCATTCACCAGACCGCGATTGATAGCCACACTCTCATGGCCTGGAACTCCGCTGATCTCCCAACTCTCGCCGACATTGGGCTGTGCATTGAAGATCCCCTTGAAGGGCGCAATCTGATAACCGCCCCAGATGGTGGTTTTCAGATAGGGTTCAAATTTATATGGTTTCATGAGCTTTTCGTTGTTGAAATTATTGTTTCTTGTTCTTGGCGATCAGCTTCTTGATGGTCTCCACGCTGGCACTAGTGGTCAGACCATCCTCAGGGGTGTTCATACAGTAGTCCACCAGACGCTCTACGCTTGAGGTAGCCACGTGCATACGGGTATCAGCTGAAGCATAATAGATGAACACCTTGCCATCCTCGTCCTTGATCCAACCATTGGCAAACGCTACGTTCATCACGTCGCCGATATACTCGTTGCCCTCAGGCACCAGGAAGAAACCGCCAGGCTTGGCAATGACCTTCGTGGGATCCTCAAGGGAGGTCATATACATATATAATACATAGCGCAGACCGTCGGCAGTGCCACGAACGCCATGGGCCAGATGCAGCCAACCTTTCTCTGTCTTCAGCGGATGAGGACCCTCGCCGTTCTTCACCTCGGTGATGGTGTGGTACTTGCGCTCATAGATGATCTTCTCTTCCTTCACCTCGGCATGGGTCATATCGTCCACCAGTGCCCAGCCGATGCCACCACCGCTGCCGGTGTCGATAAAGCCATCCTGCGGACGGGTATAAAGCGCATATTTACCATCCACAAACTCGGGATGCAGCACCACGTTACGCTGCTGACTCTTGGTCTTCAGGTCTGGCAGACGCTCCCAGGTCTTCAGATCCTTCGTACGGGCGATACCAGCCGTAGCGGTGGCTGCACTCAGGTTACCAGGCTGTGAAGGGTCATGACGCTCAGCACAGAACACCCCATAGATCCAGCCGTCTTCGTGCTGGGTGACACGCATATCATAGATGTTGGTGGCAGGATCTTCCGTATCGGGCATTGTGATGGGCTCTTCCCAGAATCGCCACCCGTCAATACCATTGGGCGACTCAGCCACAGCGAAGAACGACTTACGGTCGGCTCCCTCCACACGGCATACCAACAGGTAGCTTCCGTCTAACTTGATGGCTCCCGCATTCAGCACCGCATTCATCATGATACGCTGCATCAGGAAGGGGTTATCCTGCTCGTTGAAGTCGTATTTCCACTCCAGAGGTGTGTGCTCTGCCGTCAAAATGGGGTAAACATACTTCTCATAGATACCGTTACCACCCTCCATCACTTGGTTCTTGCGCTGAAGCAGTGCCTCATGGCGCTGGCGTAATGCCTGTACTTTCTCTTGATAGTTCATATCCATATAGTTTTTTCGTTGCAAAAATATGAAGAAAAACTGAATTATACAAATTATTATAGATAAATGTCTTTTTGTGAATGTAGTAGATACACATGCTACCCCTACCTTTCTATAATCTCCAGACACATGCGGCCATTATGGTAGGGACATTTCCAGAAACCTGCCTTGTCATCAACGGTGTTCAGCGACCCATCACGATGGCGACTCCAATACCACTCACCATTTTGGTAATCAATCAGGTTGTCCTTCGTATATTGCCAACAACGGAGGGCCTTCTCGAGTGCAGCCTCATCATGGAAATGCTGGTAGATGTTGAAGAAACCCACGACTGCCTCAGCCTGTACCCACCAATGCAGGTCATCATCCTTGGTGCCTGCTGTCAAGTTGGCTTCGTGAATCATCGAGCCATCGGGGTTCAGTCCTTTCTCCGAGGCTTTCGCAACGATCTGTACAATAGGTTCTACCTTATTTAATACTTTCTGATCACCTAACACCAGTGCTGCCTCATGCATCAGCCATGAACATTCGATGTCGTGTCCATAACTCTCCAACTGACCAGCCCCACGCGTCCAGTCCATCTCGAAGAAGAGATCGAGGTGGTGGGTTTCTGGATTCAGAATCCTTTCTGTGAAGATGCTGATGATATTCCGTAGCGATTGTCCCAGCCCCGCTGAAGGCCATACGCGATAAAGGTTGGCATAGGGCTCGATGATATGCAGATGGGTGTTCTGCGACTTGGGATAGTTGGCGTCATACTCTGAAAGGCGCATATCATCGATGGGTTGCCAGTTTCGTGTCATTGCCTCGATATAGCCGTTATATTCCTTGTCTAAGGCGTGTTCCTCAACACAACGATACAGGTTGATGGCCTGTTCCAAAGCCTCCTGATCATTGGTGGCACGGGCATATTCCGACAGGCCATAGATGGCAAAACCTATGGCATAGAATTGTTTCTTCGTGTCCTTAGGTTGTCCCTTGTAATCGAGACTCCAATACACGCCACCGTATTCTGGATCGATGAAATGATCGATGAAATACCGCTTGGCACGAGTAGCGATCTTGAGATACTCACTCTTACCCAACACGCGATAGGCCGCTGAAAAGGTCCAAAGGATGCGGGCATTCAGGATGGCGCCCTTGTCAGCATCGGCATACAACACATTGTTATTGTCGATGCGTCCGTAGAAGCCACCATGCTCATTGTCTTGCATGCGATCTATCCAGAAGCGGAGGATGTTGTTTTCCAAGACCTCGCGCACTTCCTGTTTAAAGATGCTAACCTCTGTCATTTCTTCTATACTATTTAGTTATTGAATATCTTTCAGGAACAAAACGTTCTCTGACTCGTAGAGTTTCTTGAAATCATCTCCACAGGGCGTGTTAGGCACAGGGGCGAAGAACTCATGCTCAGCATTGCGCCAAAGCAGGAAGTAACAGATGGGGTATTTGTCCATGATAGGCTTCAGCACACGTGAATACCAGGTAGGATCGGGCATATTCTTCAGTCCGCACTCTGTCAAGGCGATAAGCTTGCCATGATCCTTGGCAAACTGAGTCAGGAAATCGAAGTCGGCCGTAAGTCCATTGACAAACTCCTCTTCCGTACCCCACTGATAGGCATCAATACCCAGCAGCGATACCCGATCATCGCCAGGATAGCGTTGCATGAAACGTTCTGTAGTCCAATGTCCGTCAAGATTAGGCGAATAACTCCAGAGGAGATTATCGAATCCACGACCATTCAGATAATCCTGCAACAGATTCCACAGGCCCTTGAACTCCTCATCACTACACAGATTCTGTCCCCACCAGAACCACGAGCCGTTGTTCTCGTGCCAAGGACGGAAGATGATGGGCACAGGCTGACCCTCGTCGTTCTTCAGAGTCTCCATAAAGTCACCCACACGTTTCATCCATAGCTGGAACTTCTCCGCATTGGCTCCACCAGGCAAGACACTCTTGACGACTGTTGAGTCAGTAACATCCCATGTAGAGCCTGCAGGATAGGCCTGTCCTGCCCTACCACCACCCTCAACAGTTGTAATAGGATTACGAGGATGCCAGCTAACGGTAACAATACCGCCTCGTTTCACATGGGCCAACAACTCGTCATGAATTCTTGTAAATGGAACGCTGTCGAGATTCTTCTCGTCGCCCATCTCAATACCACCAAGTTCGAAACCCATCACAGCAGGATAGTCACCTACAGACAAGAGTACATCACTCTTGCCATCTTCATAGGCCCATCCTACACCATAGAACGGATCGTCCTGATGTCCTGACATATAACCTTTCTGTTGAAGAGAGTACAGACGCTCCTCCAATTGCTGTGCCTGAGTTAATTCTAGCACTGCTGACTTCTTACTTGTGCATGCGGCCATTGCTACTGCTAATGCCGCTACAGCGATTAGAATTGCTTTCTTCATTATTGGCGATTTTTTGCGATGAGTTTCTTGATCGTTTCCACACTTGCTGCAGTAATATAACCGTCCTCAGGTGTATTCATACAATAGTCAACCAGCTTGTCAACAGTCGAGGTTGCCACGTGCAAACGGGTGTCGGCAGTAGCATAATAGATGAACACCTTGCCATCCTCGATACCAAGTCTTCAAGTCTTTTGTACGGGCAATAGCTGCCGTGGCAGTTGCAGCACTGAGATTACCAGGCTGTGAGTCGTCATGACGCTCAGCACAGAACACGCCATAGATCCAACCGTCCTCATGCTGGGTAATACGCATATCGTAGATGTTCGTAGCAGGAATCACATCATCAGGCATCGTTATGGGCTCGTCCCAGAAACGGAAGTTATCAATACCATTGGGCGACTCTGCCACTGCAAAGAAACTCTTACGATCAGCCCCCTCCACACGAACCACAAGAACATATTTGCCATTCCACTTCAGGGCTCCAGCATTCAATGTAGCATTACACATGATGCGCTGCATCAAATAGGGATTATCCTGTTCGTTGAAGTCGTATTTCCACTCCAAAGGAACATGAGCAGCTGTCAGAATTGGAAACTTATACTTTTCGTAAATACCATTCCCCCCGCTTATAGTTTCATTCTTACGACTCAATAATTCTTCATGATGGGCTTTCAAAGCCTTTACTTTCTCTTCATAATTACTCATAATCGTTATAGTTTTAATTCGAATACTCTTGATGCATAGTCTTCTCAAGGCACTTACCAGTGATTTTTATATTAACTGTCTCAGTCTTCTAACTCCTTTAATAGCCAGCTTTCCCACTCGTCCCACTGTTCCTGGAACCAGAAATGCCATGTGGCTTGATAAGGTGAGATCTCCTTAGGTCCAGTTACCGTGTTGTAGGTAGCCCAAGCTGTGGTAGGAGGCACAACGTCGTCACAATAACCAAAGGAAAACCAGCCATGCTGGCTGTTGGTAATCAGACGTGCAAAATTCACTCCGTCGTAATAGCGCGACGTTACAACATCATCGCTATCTTTTCCTGCCATTTTATTTTTTTCCTTATTATAAAAATAATGTGGCCAGCCGCAGGCCTTATTCTTTAACGAATTTGTGTGGTCACATAAAGCGGCATGAACGGGGGCATAGCAGGTAACACGTCGGTCAAGTCCAGCAGTGGCTAGTGACAGAAAGCCTCCCTGTGAACTGCCCGTAACACCTAGTTGTCGGCCGTTCCATGGTGTGTATTGTTCAATGTAATCAACGGCACGAATGCAGCCCAGCACCACTCGTTTGTAGTAGTGTTTATCACGATCATTCATGCCGTAATTCCAATAGCAGTTCAGCGCACCATTTGCCAGATTATCGTACACCTTCTGCTCCATCGCCACAGGAATCCCATGAATACCTATTTCAAGCGTTATGACACCCTGAGAGGCAGTCCATATGTCGCCTCCATAAGGTCGCACACCGGCACCTGGTACACGTAGTAAGGCAGGGTATCTGCCTTCTTTCGCAGGTACGCATAAGATACCATAAATACGCGAGTTCCAGCGATCATTCTGGAAACTAACCTCATATACATTTACATCCTTTGTGCAACGTTCTGCCAACAAACGTTTCGTAGGTTCCAGCGGAGTGTTTCTTGCTTCCTTGATGGCATTCTCCCAAAACTCCTTGAAGTCGGAAGGCATCATTGTCGAGGGTTGCAATTTCTCGGGAGAAAAGGCGGCTGCACAAGCTCCGCGATACTCCTTGCCATCGACGTATGCCGTTACATCCACGCGATAGAATCCTGGTGAAGTCATTTTTCCTGTCAGCTTCAGCGTGCCGTCTTTAAGCTCAATGGTCTTCTTGGTATCCTGATACATCTCTGGACCAGCAGCATAGTCTATGATGACATCATTGACAAGTGTGCCCGAGCGGCGTACTTCCACCGTGAACCTGGCCGTCTCACCTACACAATAATTCCAGTCTTGGTGATCGGGCTCCACAGTTACAACAATACTATTGCCCCTGATTTGCGCCCCTATGGGCAACATGGCCAGAATGGCCAATAAAAGGAAAACTTGTCTTTTCATTTTTACTATTGTTTATTTAACCCCTGCAAAAATAGTCAGAACTCCCATTTTCAGCCCATCGGCGGTGGCGGTCAGTTGGAGGGTCGTTGCGGTGTGACTGCTCTGGATAATGACCTGTGCCAAACCATTGAAGGCTGGGATGGTGAACTCACTGCAATTGGATGTCTTAGGATGGTCTTCTCCCAAATACGACGGATCACCATTGCCAACACCAAGAATGCGGCCATTGCCCTCGAGTTTGAATCTGAGCACAGGACAGGCGTCGGGCACGATGCGACCTTTGCTATCTTGGACCTCAACAGTTACCACACTCACATCACACCCATCGGCAGTAATCTGCTGGCGGTCGGCCTTCAGCATGATCTTCGATGCAGGCTTGGTGGTCTCGATGGTCTCCGTGATGACATGCTTACCTTTCTTATAGCCAGTGGCAACTACTTTGCCGGGGTTATATGTAGCCTTCCATTTTAAATGGCCGTTCTTGGGCATCGTTTGACGACCCAGTTTTTTACCGTTGACAGTCAGCTCTACCTCGTCGCAGTTACTATAGGCCCAGATTTCCACTTCCTCGCCTTCGTGACCCTGTAGATTCCAATGGGGGAAGATGTGGAGAACGGGGTCATCCATCCACCATGCCCGCAGATACCAAGCCTCGTCTTTAGGGAAACCACAATAATCGAAGATACCGAATTCGGAGTCGTGGGCAGGATAACTGAGCGGATTGGGCTCGCCGCGATAGTCGAAACCTGTCCAGTAAAACAGTCCTGCAGCCCAAGGACGTTCAGCGTAGAACTTCCAGCCGCGCTCTATGATGTTTTCGTAGTTTTGCTCAAAGGTACGGTTCAGACTTACCATCCGACCAGAATGCTTCTCGTCTTTAAAGTACCAGCCACGAGTACCGCAGCCAGTGGTCTCTTCCGTTCCAACAATTTTCCATGTGTGGTTCTGTTTCTTACGATTGTCTACATCGTTCTGAACGATATAGTTGAATCCAACCACATCGAGACCCTTGATCATCTCCCCTCCACCAGCATTGGCCATAGTAGAGTGGCGTGTAGGGTCAAGCAGGCGGGTATATTCGCACATGGCAGCAGCAATACGTGTACCTTGAACAGTGTTCTCCATACCCCACTCCTCGTTGCCATTGCTCCAAAGGATAATTGACGGATGGTTGCGGTCTCGCTTAATCATATTTTCTAAAAGACGTAGATGCTCTGTATTTATGCCCGACAGACGATTCTCATCGATAACCAGTATGCCTTCACGGTCGCAAATATCAAGCAGGGCTGGTGTCATTGGATTATGAGAAGCCCGATAAGCATTGCAGCCGATAGCTTTCAACTGTTTGATACGCCATGCCTGAAGAGCATCAGGAATGGCTGTACCTACACCTGCATGATCCTGATGCATATTTACGCCTTTTAACTTCAGTTGCTGTCCATTGAGCAGGAAGCCTCGTTCAGCATCGAAAACAATATCGCGTATGCCCATGGTGGTCTCAAAGATATCTGTTATACAGCCATCCACCTTGATAGTCGTTTCTACCTTATATAAATAGGGATCGGTGGTACTCCATAGATGGGGATGATTGAGCGTCAGCGTCTGCTTACTGCCTAATGTCTGCTTGGCCTGTAAGTTAAGTGATGTAGCATCGGCTTTACCCACCTCGTTGCCAGCAGCATCCAGCAGCCGTTGCTCCACTGTACAGGTCTTTGTCTTCAAAGCATGATTGCTCACCTCTGTCTCTATGGTGATAGCAGCCTTGTCGTAAGGTGCTTTAAGATCAGCATATACGAATGTGCCGAAAGAAGCTACACTGACGGCAGCCGATTTCAGCAGCCACACATCACGATAAATACCAGCGCCCTCATAGAACCATCCTTCTTCCAGAGTAGCATCCGCCCGTATACAGATAAGATTATCGCCACCATAGTTCACGTACTCAGTCACGTCATACACTTGCGTGGCATAGCCGCTGGGCTCTGTACCCATGTAGAAACCATTGAACCAGACTCGGGCATTGCGGAAGATGCCGTCGAACCGTAGGGCGATATGCTTGCCGAAGTCCTCAGAAGGTATATTGATCACCTTGCGATACCATCCCACACTTGTCTCTGGGTATTTATAGCCCACGGTCTTGTAGCCATGTGAATGGCTTGCAGGCTGGGCGTATGGCAGTGTAGCAACCCAGTCGTGAGGGATGTTCACCTCCTGCCACATAGAATCATCGAACTTCGCAGCATACGGTCCCTCGTTGTGTATTGAATTTGCTTTCGTCAGATAATTAAAATACTCTGTTCCACAACCGAAGTCCTTAGTAGGGTCAGCAGCATTACCAAGTGTAAATCTCCATCCTTCGTCAAGCCTCGTTACTTCGCGCACATTCTGTGCATTCATACAGGCAGTGGCTATCCAAACCAAAACAACCGTCCATTTCCTAATTTCCATAACTACTTACTTTAATAAACGAAAACTCATCCCAGCCAGGTCTATGGTTATCATCTCTCGCTTTGACCAGCGTTTTATCTATTTTGTCTCAGCTCGAAAACACGACTGGCATAGTCCAAATCCAAGGGGATTTCAAGGCCGACTTCCATTAAGAACTGACCTGTAAACCGCTTACCACTGAGGTCGCAAGGGTTCTGCCAAGCTTTCACATCCTTCTCTATTACTGTATAGGTGGCATCGGCATCAAGCCCCTTCAGTCGGATACGGGGGATAGGCATGCTGTAGTAGTTGTCCACCTTATAGGCGAAGACCACTGCCTGACTCTTATTCTCATTCACATACATCAGTGAGGCTATACCTTTTCTATTATAGGGGTTCTGCAGGCGATAGAGGTCACCCGTCTGTATGGTCTGGCGCAATTCCTTATAGTCGGCAAAGCAGGTGGTACACTGCAATTTCTCCTCGTCGTTCATGTGCTTGGGCTGGAGCTCGATGCCCAGACGTCCACTCATCGCCACATCACAACGGAACTTGATGGGGGTGATACGTCCACCCGTATTCCAATAAGGCACACCGCCGATGTGCTGAGCCATCGCATTAGCAGGGAAGAAAAGGCTGGTGCCCCACTGGATATAGACACGCTGCAAGGCGTCGGTATTGTCGCTGACCCAGAACTCATCGAAGTAAGGTAGCAACCCGTAGTTGGCACGACCACCACCAGAAGCACAGTCCTGAATCACCACATCAGGATACTTCTGGCGGATACGCTCCAGCACCTTCAACAGTCCCAGGTGGTAGTCGATATACAGATTATTCTGCTTATTTTTGGGCAGATAAAGTGAACCATAGTTCTGAATTGAAGCATTGGCATCCCACTTCAGATAGCTGATCTCAGGATACTGGGTGAGCAGGTCATCCACAATCTTAAAGGCAAAGTCCTGCACCTTGGGATTAGTCATATCGAGTACCAACTGCGTACCACCGCGACCCAACTTCAGTTCACGACCCTTTGTCTGGAGTGCCCACTCCGGATGCTGTTCGAAGAGCTCACTCTTGGTATTCACAGCCTCAGGTTCGATCCAGATGCCAAACTTAATCTTACGCTGACGAGCCGCATCTGTAAGTGCTTTGATTCCTCCAGGCAACTTCTTCAGGTCTGTCACCCAGTCACCTAAAGTCGAGGAGTCGTTATTGCGCTGATACTGATTACCAAACCAGCCATCATCCATCACAAACAGCTCTCCGCCAAACTGGGCGATATCATCCATCATGTCGATGATCTTCTGCTCAGTGATGTCGAAATAGATACCCTCCCATGAGTTGAGCAGGATGTCGCCAGTGTTCATACCTCTGTGAAGCATACCTTCCGTACGTGCCCAACGATGGAAGTTGCGACTGACTTCACCCATACCCTTATCAGAATAAGTGAGAGCCAGATGAGGGGTCGCAAAACTCTTGCCTGCCTCCAACACATATTCAGAGGACTGCGGATCGATACCGGCATAGAGCTGATGGGTTTTGCTGTTGTTCGTATTCACACGGATTTCGTAATTACCACTCCAACAGAGAGCAGCGCCGATGGTACGACCTTCGTCCTCACGGGGCTCGCCGTCGAGTGAGAGCATGATCTCTGGTGCATCACAATGGGCATTACGGGCACCGTCTGAATTACGGATCACTTTAAGTCCACGTGTCAGGGGCTCTTGTGTCAATTGGGCTTCAGCACACCAGTCACCATGCAGATGGGTGATCCATACGTCACTACGTCGTACGGTGAGACTGCCAGAGTCGAAGCGCTTCAAGATGATATTCCCCTTTTCACGATGGGAGATCTCCGTCCAGGTCTCAATAATATCCACCTTTTTGTATGCCTTATAGAACACCTTCACGGTGACTGGTAGTAGCTTGTCCGCCATCGTAAATACATGTGTCTTGGCGTTATTCTCATCTTTCAACTCATAATTCTCAACTCTTAACTCTAAGTTTAGGTCGCCATCACTATGTTGTATCTGCAGGGCAGGCAGATGAATCATATCAATAGTACCAAAGGTGGGCAGGGCAGCGAAATTGAAATCGCTGCCCCCCTCCTTTAGTTGATTAATTCCAGCGATGAGGCCACCATAGTAGTCTTGTCTCAGATCCTCGCCCTCGTTGGCATGTAGCACTAATGAGGTGTTAGGTGTTGAGATGACGACTTGACCTTCCCAGGCGCTTACCTGTGATGTCCCAAGGAGCAACGCCGCTCCTAATACAATCTGAAATCTTTTCATACCAATTTAGAAAATACTTAATGATAATTATTCAACTATACTTATTAACTTAACCGCTGCAAAATTAGATATAATTGCATGAATAGTCTTGAACTTTTTTAGCAAAATCTGCTACTTTTTCAATAATGCAAAGAACTAAAATAATTGTATTACAGGAAAGTGTCGGTTTTTGATAAAAAAGAGTTGTGTCCTTTCGTTAAACTGATTTAATTTTGCAGCAAAATATACGGATAATTACCATTGTATGAATTAATAAAGACTAAAACTTATGAATAAAAACAATTCTTCTTAAATTATGAGGAGTCGCGCGTACCTTAATAATTATATATAAGGCAAGCGACCCGGGGAATAGGTTGATCCTAAAGCCAACAAAAATAGATACTAATCATTTAATCTATAGTAACATAAAGTATGAATCAAAAAATTAGAAAGACAGCGCTGCTGATGGGTGCCTTGGTCTTCTTGGGACTCGGTTACTCGTCAAATGCCAATGCCTCAGGATCTCTACAGGAGGTTCAGCAGGCAACGAAAAAGATTACAGGTACTGTAGTCGATGCTCAGGGCCCGGTCATCGGAGCCAGTGTAATGGAAAAAGGTACCACCAATGGTACAGTTACCGACTTTGACGGTAACTTCTCTTTCAACGTGAATCCCGGTGCAACGATTGTTATTTCGTACATCGGCTATGAGACTCAGGAAATCAAGATTGGTAACCAAAGTACTTACAAGATCACCCTGAAGGAAGACAACGCTCTGCTCGAAGAAGTGGTTGTCGTAGGTTACGGTGTCCAGAAGAAGAAACTGGTTACTGGTGCTACTGTTGAGGTGAAGGGTGAGGACATCGCCAAGATGAATACCACTCAGGTACTTGGTGCCCTGCAGAGCCAAAGTCCTGGTGTAAACATTCAGGCAGTATCTGGTCAGCCTGGCGATGGTTTTAAGGTGTCTATCCGTGGTGCTGGTACCAATGGTGACACCAAGCCTCTGTACGTTATCGACGGTGTGGCTGGTGGTGACATCAACAACCTGAACCCTGCCGACATCGAGCGTATCGACGTGTTAAAGGATGCTGCTTCCTGCGCCATCTACGGTTCTGCCGCTGCAAACGGTGTAATCCTCGTGACCACCAAGCAGGGCAAAGAAGGCAAGATCAGCATACAGTATGACGGTAACATCGGTTGGTCAAACATCTACCGTCTGCCCCAGCTGCTGACAGCAAAAGAGTACATGCAGGTAATGGACCTGGTTCGCTATAACAGTGGTGAGTCTCCTCGTAACTGGGCTGACTATTTCCAAGGACGCGAGCAGTTACTGGCCGACTACCAGAGTGGTGCCAATGCCGGTACAGACTGGGTGGAAGCCCTTCGCAACAAAAACGCCATCACAACCAGCCATTCTGTGAACGTTGCTGGCGGTTCTGACCGTTCTAAGTTTTCCATCGGTGCTGGTTATCAGTATCAGGACGGTGCATTCGGTGGCGATTTTGCTAAATCTGACTATCGTCGTTTAACTCTGCGTGTCAATTCCGACCATGTGATACTGCGCAGTGCCGACAACAGCTTCGACGTCATCAAGGTTGGTGAGAACCTATACTACAGTCACAAGCAGAATCAGGGTATCCAGATTGGCAATCAGTATTCAAACGTATTGTCTACTGCTTTGCGTGCCAACCCGCTGATTCCCATCTATGACACTGACGGCACATACTTCGGCTATGATGACCTGAAGAGCATGGGCATGTTCAATTATACCTCTTATGCCAGCAATCCGATCATCAGTCTGGTGAACAGTCAAAGTGCAAACAACAAGAGCACCAGTTATGGCCTGAACGTGACCGGTTTCTTGGAGATTCAGCCTATCAAGGGACTGACCTATCGCGGACAGATCAACTATAATCAGAGTAGTTGGACATGGCGTAGCTATTTGCCCGTCTATAAGATAAATGACCAAGGTGACATGCGCACAACAGACCAAGCAACCAACCAGGTTGGTACAGGTTGGGGATGGGGAACCACCAATACCCTGACCTATAAGTTTGACGTTCAGGACCATCACTTCGACATTCTTGCTGGTGCAGAGTACAGTGAGAGCCGTCCAGATAACGGATTTACTTTAAGTGCTACAGCTTCTGACGCTATCACACCTGACTTGAAGCATGCCTATATGAGTCTGATGAAGAATAATACGCAGGCTACCGTCAGTGGTAATCCTTACGGGGACTCTCGTGGAATGTCTTATTTCGGCCGTCTGAACTACGACTACGCTGAGAAGTATATGTTTACTGCTATTT
>Ga0265300_10000908_pt1 | contig 29610 bp, 35 predicted proteins | sample AusTroGonzalo_MG_FD_193482 | JGI IMG/M metagenome (GOLD analysis project Ga0265300, IMG submission 193482) | Bovine rumen microbial communities from tropical cattle in Woodstock, Queensland, Australia - Gonzalo_03 | ecosystem: Host-associated > Mammals > Digestive system > Stomach > Rumen ...
GGCTCTGGCTATGGCTCTGGCTCTGGCTCTGGCGATGGCTATGGCTCTGGCTATGACTATGACTATGGCTATGACTATGGCTATGACTATGGCTCTGGCGATGGCGATGGCTCTGGCTCTGGCTATGGCGATGGCGATGGCTCTCGCTCTGGCTCTGGCTATGGCTCTGGCTCTGGCTCTGGCGATGGCTATGGCTCTGGCTATGGCTATGGCGATGGCTCTGGCGATGGCGATGGCTCTGGCATTAAAGTCTATCAAGGTCAACCAGTCTATAAGATAGACAATATCCCTACATTGATAGACAGCGTGCATGAGACTTATGCAAAGGGCTTCACCCTCAACTCAGACCTCACTCTCGAACCCTGCTATATTGCAAGGAATGGCAATAGCTTTGCTCATGGAGAGTCTTTGCATCAGGCTCATGCTGATGCTGCCGCTAAGGATTTAAAGGAACTACCGGTAGAGCAAAGGATTGAGAGATTTTGGCAAGCTCATACTGATACATCAAAGGAATATCCTGCAAGAGATCTCTTTGATTGGCATGGCATCCTGACAGGTTCCTGTACAATGGGCCGTAAGCAGTTCTGCATAGAACATAACATAGATCTGGACTCTGATAAGTTCACTGTCCAACAATTCATTAAGATGACCTGCAAGGCGTATGGAGGTCATATTATTCTACAACTTTGATAAAAAGCGTATATGGGAAAGAAAAAGCAAGAAAACCAAGAGACTGAGGCCCCGCAGTGCGCGGCCATTGAGATTTGTAGCATCCCTATCTCTGAGATCCATCCATCGGATGAGAATCCCCGCAAGGATATGGATGAGGATTCTGTCAGAGATCTGGCGGAGAGTATCAGACAGTATGGTGTATTACAGCCGGTCACTATCCGTCCGGATGAGGAAGAAGTAGCACCGTCACCCTGGGTGATGGTAAGCGGCCACCGCCGTCTGCTGGCCTGTAAGATGCTGGGTATGGAGACCATCCCGGCTATCATCCGTGATGACATATCTGATGACAAGGCCTTTGACATCATGATTGTTGAGAACCTGCAGCGCAGGGATCTGGCGCCGCTTGATGAGGCTACCGCCTACAAGGAGCTTCTTGAGCCTTACCCGGTAACCGGATATCCAGGCACCACCGTTCAGGAACTTGCCGCACGCTTCGGCAAGAGTGAGAAGTATATCAAGGGCCGAGTGTCACTCAATGAGCTTGTGCCTGAGCTCAAGGAATGTCTCAAGGCGGGCTCACTCACCATAGGGGCCGCCATATCACTATCAGCTCTGTCAATGGACCAGCAGCTTGAGTTCTATAAGTACTACACACCCACTTTGTCAGAGAATGACAGTGATACCGTCATCAGCCCTATGTCAATCAGTGACGTCAAGGGCTTCATTGAGAGTACATCAGCCCGCATCCTTGACCAGTCCTTTGCGGAGGATGCAGATGAGAACTGGAATACAGGGCGCTTCCATAAGTGCGCAGGATGTCCTTTCAACAGTGCCTCACAAGGTGCGTTATTTGTTGACATGGTAGAGCCGGGCAACTGCAGCAATGAGTCTTGTCTCAATGATAAGATACTGGCCTATGCGCGTCATGTCTTTGACTACTGGTACCCCAATATAAAGAACGCCTCACAGTTCCTTGAGCCGGGAGATATGGTCCTGCTCAGTGATAAAAGTCCATGGTTTCGAGGCTCCGCCAAGGAGGAAAAGCAAAAGCTGTATGACACCCTGTGCCGTAAGGCTGATGAGCTGGGCTCATTCAACACATCCAAGAGCGGCGGTAGGATATGGAATACCGATGATGATAGCCGTAAGGATGCTATCCGCGTCCTTAACCTGCAGGCGCTTGTCAATGGCGAAAGAGACTACATACAATACTATCGTATGCTTAAAGAAAAAAAAGACCCTCTGTCACCTGAGCATGGTGACATTTACCGCAAGCTGGGTGCGCTCTATGACAAACGCCAGGAGGAAATATACAAGGCGCTGGAGCCTATGAGCAAGACAGCCGTTGAGACTTACTTCAACACTGACAACCCTCTGCACCTGCCTACATTCCTGGAGAACTTTGTGGCATACCATCTCATCAATGAGATGTCATGGCAGAATCAGCGCGAGCTGATAGGATCTGACACCAGCCTCAAAGCTGTGCAGCGGTTCATGGGTGATCACAGCTTCTCTGAGGTGCTGCGTGCCGCTATCCTTGACCGCATTGTCAATGGTCAGCAATACTACAGGCCGTATCTGCTGCAGATGATCATGGAGGGCTGCGCTGAGAAGACTGTTGCTGATACCATCCAGGGTATCAGCAACAAATTTCAGCCTAAGATAAATAAACTGATCCTGACGCTGCGCAACATGGGTTATGACGAACATGACAACCCGCTCCCGGATAATGACGAGAGACCGGAGGCTGCAGGTGAGCAGGAAAGCAATGAGCAGGAGTCATGAATGAGGAGTCAGAGTACCTGTTTGAATTGATGTCTAAGGTTAGCGGAGAGACCATTGAGGCTATTAAGAGCAAGGAGCGGCGCCGTCCGCTCCCTGCTTGCCGCTACCTCATAGGCATGGAGCTGGTACGGCGCGGTTACCGTGCCACCCGCGCTGCACGCTGCATAGGTATCGATCATGCTACTTTCCTGCATGGTCGCAAAATGATGGAGGATCTCAGGATAAACCCTCAGCGGGCCTTTAAGGAGGAGCAGGATATAGATATGAACTTTCGGCAGGCTCTGATTAAATATAGACGTGCAGTAACAGCACATAAGAGGCAGTGAGAAGGTCTAACCTGGTTCGATTCCGGGGCTGTCACAAGATGATTATATGTTTGATAAGATGATATTCACGGCACATCTCAGCCGCTCTCAGGTGCGTACTGCCATCAGCACGCTGCACCTGGTTCAATGCTCCAAGGGTGATAAGACCTACTGGAGCAGCTCCAGCTATGCTACGCTGGACGGACGTCACGCGGTGATAGACGGTGCTGGCAATATCAAGCTGTCATGCAGTATTCATAAGCTGGCGGAGCAGGCTGTGTCCGGTCATCTGGACAATAGCAAGCCGCTACGGATGCGGGACGCGCTGCTGGTCATCGGTGCCCTCTTTGACGCTGATGCCGGTGGTCTGGGCGTCCCGCTTGATCATGTCAAGGTACGTTACATGGAGATAGGACTGTCCTTCGTCATGTCGCATGATCCGCTGGACTATATACGCCAAATGGTTAGCGTGGGCGAGGACAAGTACCGTGAGATGTTCATTGACTATCACTTTGAGCGGGACCGGCAAAAGGTCACGGCCAAGACGCGCAATGTGCGCAAGTGCCTCAAGGTCTATGACAAGACCTTTGAGGCTGCCGACCATGACCGCGAGGTGGCCGCCAACACCATCCGCGTGGAGACTCAGTACAGGCGCATGAATATGCCCTTGTCTGAGCTGCTGCAGGATGACACGCTTGATAAGTTCACAGCGCAGTATTACCGTGACTACGTCAGTATGGTATGGCAGCGCCGTATCATAGGTGACAAGGGCATCAAGGAGTCCCAGCTGGCCAAGGCCGCCGAGATAATGACCTTTGGCGTGGACGCATACCTGGCTCATCACCGAGAGGAGTGGAAAGCCGGTCACCTGAGTGACAAGGCCTGGCGCACATATAGGGAGTTTGCCGCCGCATGGCCGGAGCTGGCCTGTCGGTTCCGCTCTGAGCGTGGGCCGTTGGAGGCGGAGTTTGATAACAAGTTTCATGAAAGCTATGTATATGCAGTCAATCGGGATAATTGATGCCCATAAGGGCAGACGCACAAACCGCGTTACAGATACTTGCAGACGTGATTTGAATTTCAAAACGCCACTTTTGAGCGCTCTTTGGCGCACATATTCCGCGTGCGCGTATATAATGGTCAGCTTGTCCTATACCTCCTGTAAGGAGGTCCGTCAGGACCAATAACAGGCATTAATATATAGAGACGGAAATGAGCCATAGGAAGTGCAGATATATGGATGACAACAAGACTGTAATGATACAGTCCAAGATATCCGTTGACACATCCAGGAGGCTCAATGAGATAGTAAAAAAGTTTGGCTTTGCTTCACGCTATGAGATACTGCAGTATCTTGTCTCTGCCTTCCTGCACTATGCAGACCCCACCTCTCCTGCTGATGAGTCTCTTGAGGTTCTCTCAGGCATCTTCGCAGGATGTGAAAACCCTGACTCACGCCTCAACACAGCGCGTGTCACTGACAAGGATATGGAGGTCACTGACGTGGTGAGTGTGATGCACCGTCCCGGCTCTGCTGCTTACTCCTGCCGATGGACTCACAGGGATGATAAGGGAGAGATGGAGTCCACCTCTGCAGCCTATGTCCTTGACATGATACTGGCACGCCTGCTGCCTACGCGCTACAACTATCTGCGTAAGGTTGCCGATGAGCTGGACAGTGATTCAGTGCTCTTTGCCCTGGATCATCTGATAGAGGCTGACAAGCGCTGTGGCACGCCTGACGCTGGAGAATACGCATCCAACACATACGGCATGGTGCCTGTGTGGCATCAAAACAGGAATAAGGAATGATGCAACGTAAAGACTCAAGATATTACCGACTGATACAGAGCTGGCAGTGGCGTGAGCTGCGCCGCCAGTACCTCACCGCTCACCCTCTCTGTGAGATGTGTCTGTCACATGGCTATTATGTCAGTGCCACCGAGATACATCACATCACTCCATGCGAAACCGCGCTGACAGATGTTGACCTGCAGCGCCTCATGTTCTCTCTCACTAACCTGCAGGCTCTGTGTCATGACTGTCACCAGTCTGAGCACCGCCGCCTCAACTCCCGCAGCCGCGAGGAGATACAGCGCCGCAATGCTTCGCGTACAGAGAGATTTGCTGAGAGATTCCTTGACAACAAAGAGGAGGGTATCGTTTTTAATCCGACCCTCCCCCGCGATACAAATCCCCTCGCATCAATTAGAGACAAATATTCTGGAAATGTGATTTCTGTTGGGGGTGGGGTAAAACCGGATGAACAATGAAAAAGCAGACTGATAACAAAACTGACGAGCAGCCGCTGACAGCTGTCGTGGTTCAGGCTATCGTTGAGGACAAGGACCCGCTGGTCCCGGAGCTCTATGATCCGGTGGCCAACCGTGATGAGATACTCAAGCCTGTGCGCTCTATGCGTACCTATCTGCGCCGCCTGCTCAATGAGGACGGCAGCTATAAGCGCAAGTATAATCAGCAGCTCAAGCTGACGTCTCAGTCGCTCATGCTTCTTGAGGACTGCTATCTTGAGATCATGAGGCTAAAAGGTGAGCAGCGTTACGTTACCACTGAGACCTCACGCGAAGGCAATGCACGCAAGGTTACCTCCGCTCTCATCAAGACCTACATCCGCCTGGATGCAATGGCCCGCAAGAATCTGGCTGCGCTGGGTATGAACATGGAGCGCTATGCCCGCACTCCCGGAGCAGGTGACGGCAATGACGCACTGGATGCTTTACTGCAGGACCTCAACAGATGATGATCTATGGAGTGGCAGAGCAGGGAATATAAAGCACAGAAGGCAGCGGAGCTGGCCGCCGTCAACCTTGATGATTACAACCTGGTTGATGGTGATGACAGCCGTCTGCTGGACTATATACGCTCTGTGGCTGCTGACCCTGATGCTCACAACCTTTATGAGATCCTTGCCGCTATACGCTTCCTTGAGTTTATGCGCCGCTATACGTTCCGCTGGGACAGGGTGCGCCGCTTTGTCCGCCTCTATGAGTCACTCAAGTTCAGCGGACCGCGTGGACGTCAGCGTTACAAGCTGACGCCGCTCCAGCTCTTTCAGTTCGCCTCTATCCTGGGCTTTTATGCCTGGACGGACATGGGTCCTGCTTCTGCCGGTGATAACCGCATCACCGAGACCCGCCGCGTGGTAGGTGGCCGCGTTGAGGAGCTGACGCGCCTTACCAGGCGTGCCATATTATTCGTGCCGCGTAAGTTCAGCAAGACCACCAGTGTCTCCGCGCTGGCGGTGGATGAGCTGCTGCTGGGGGAAAGCAACGCACAGGCCTACACCGCCGCTAACTCCTACAAGCAGGCCAAGATATGTTTTGATGAGATAAGCAAGACGCTGCGCCCGCTCAACCCTGAGCGCCGCTACTTCAAGGTGACCCGCGAGACTATCAAGTGGCGTGAGAGCAACCGCTATGGTAAGGATAGTCTCATTGAGTGTCTCTCCGGTGGTGCCGACACTAAGGATGGACTCAACGCCAGCCTGGTGATCTTTGATGAGTATGCCCAGGCACGCTACACCAAGGACCACTCAGAGGGTGCGGAGCTGCTGCAGGCGCTTGAGTCCTCCATGGGTACCAGACGCGAGCCTCTCACCGTCATCATCACCACTGCCAGCCGCGTCCAGGACGGTCCCTTTACCGTTGAGCTTAACAACGCCATGGCTACCCTGCGCGGTGAGATTGACAATGACCGCCTTTTTGCCTCACTCTTTATGCCGGATGCTTATGATACTCCGGATCAGTACGGTGATCCAGCGCTGTGGCATAAGGTAAACCCGCACATTGGTATCACTGTGCTGGAGTCCTTCTACAGCAATGCCTGGGATGATGCTCAGGATGATGCTGAGAAGATGCTGGAGTTTAAGGCTAAGCTGCTCAATGTGTTCACTGCTGACTCTGTCCAGGCATGGATAGAGGCTAAGGATATAATACGTCTGCAGCGTCACATCACACCCTCTGACTTCCCCGCTGCTCCTACCATGGCCGCCATAGATCTGAGCATCTATGATGATTTCAGCGCTGTGGGCTATTGCTGTTACACCGGTTCTGAGGCTGTCAAGTTCCATGTGATGATTAACTTCTATATCCCGGAAGAAACTCTCAAGACTCATCCCAACCGCCGCCTCTATCAGACGTGGGTGGATGCCGGGTGGCTTAAGGTCTGCCCCGGCGCTGCGATATCAATGGACATGATAGTTGATGACGTGTTAGCCACCAATGAGTATCTACGCATCCTGCAGATAGGCTATGACGCATACAAGAGTCAGGAGATAGTCAACTCCCTGGCATCGGCCATCAGTGCTGAGGGTGGCGTGCCTGATAATACTCTGCGTCCGGTACCACAGACCTACGGTGCTTTTACCTCTCCTGTTGAGAGTCTTGAGCTGGCCATGCGTCAGGCACCCGCCGCCATTGAATTCTCAGACAATCCCATCATCCCCTACTGCTTTGGTAACGCCTATCTGGATGAGGACCGCCGCACCGGTAACCGCAAGCCTCTAAAGCGTAAGAAAAACCTCAAGATAGACGGTGTCATCGTGACACTCATGGACCTCTGGCTGTTCAATAACTTTGACCGCCAACTCTGAGCGGTAACCTTTAGCCGCTTTTTGCGCGATATGTAAAAAGCGGGATGAAATTCAGAATCTTCAAGAGAGAGGAACAGGCACAGACCGGCACAGGTTCCGGTAATGCCGCTGCAGACTACCGCAAGCAGGTTAGCTATGCCGGTACGCCTCCTACAGCGCTCAAGATAGCTGCTGTGTATCGTGCCGTCAACCTCATCAGCAATGCCATAGGCGTCCTGCCTATGCACTATAAGCGCTACAACGCTGCGCTCAAGTATTTCCGCACGGACTATGACTCTGCGGCTGGCTCACGCATCAACTATCTGTTGTCAGTGAGGCCTAACAGCCGTCTCAGCGCTTTCCAGTTCTGGAAGCAGACTGTCTGTCAGGTGCTGCTGTACGGCAATGCCTACATCTATCCCAGGCTCAACATATACGGTGAGCCTGTGGAGTTTATACTGTGCACTGCCGGATCTGTGAGTTATAACGTGCTTTCCAATACATACCTGGTATATGACGTGTATAACGGCCTCAGCGGTGAGTACCGCGCTGATGAGATGCTGCATATACGGAACATGAACCTCAACGGCTTTGAGGGTGTATCTACCATCACCTATGCCGCTAACGTGTTGGGAATAGCCGCTACCGGTGATGATGAGACGCTGCGCCGCTTTGCTACAGGTGGCCGCTTTAAGGCTATCCTCAGTAACATTGCCAGTGCCGTGGGCTTTGGCAAGTACCAGGATAACCAGCTCAAGGGACAAGCCAAGGAGCTGACGGAGACCCTCAACACCGGTCAGGATATCATGGCCCTGCAAGGTGATGTCAAGGTCACTCCGTTCTCCATGTCATCCGCTGACATGCAGTTCCTTGACTCGCGTAAGTTCACGGTTCGTGAGATAGCACGCTTCTTCAATATCCCGGCTGCCAAGCTGATGGATGACAGCAATACCGTCTATGGCTCTGCCGAGGCTGCTAACCTGGCTTTCTACAGTGAGGCCTTGCAGCCTATCATCAATGACATTGAGGATGAGTTCCGCAGTAAGCTGCTGGGTGAATACCGCTATCAGAATTACAAGTTCTGCTTTGACATCAGCAGTCTCTTTGCCCTTGACCGCAAGAGTCAGGCTGAGTGGAATAAGTCACGCCTTGAGACCGGCATGGTCAGCGTCAATGACCTACGCCGTGAGTTCGATGCGCCGCCTGTCAATGACGGTGATGACGTGTTCCTGAGTGTCAACCTTGCACCGCTGGGCTCTGAGAAGCTCTCCGGCAAGACATCAACCCCTAACACCTGACGCTATGGCTAACGAATCACAGAACAACATAAGCCTGCAGGTGGTGACGCTTGCTGAGCTTAAGCAACAGATGAGAGTTGAGGAATCCTATGAGGACACCCTTATCACTGAGTACGGCAAGGCTGCTGAGCGCTATGTCATCACTGACACGCGCCGCACGCTCTCTGAGCTCAACGCCATAGGCTATGAGGAGACACAGGGCCTGGAGACGCTGACAGATCCGGGTGTGGAGTATTTCCCCGCACCGCTCAAGGTGGCCATACTCATGCTGGCTGCTAACCTGTACCGCAACCGTGAGCCTGTGGCTGCCGGTGTCACGCCTGCTGTCGTGCCTTACACGCTGGAGGCCTTTATCAAACCTTATGTACGCCTGACCTCCGATGATTACAGCAAGTAACCTGTTATACCGCATCGAGATACTCACCCCTACCATAAGGCGGGATCAGTTCGGCTCGCAAGTGACCGTCTATCACGTGTCACGCACCGTGTCTGCCGATGTCAAGTATAACAAGGGCCGCCGCATCCTGGAGCATGGTGAGATGTGGCTACCTACTACCATAGGCATCACCACACGTCTGCATGATGATTTGACGGACCGCTGCCGCATCCGGTGGGACGGTAAGATCTACCAGATAGACTCCTTCAACCGCAACCGCTTCGAGGGCTCTATCACCATCATAGCCAGCAAGGTTAATGAGGGTACCGTCACCATAGGGGGAGACTTTAACAACGACTTTAACAATGACTTTTATCGAGGAGGTAACCTATAGCCGCTTTTCGTCCGATAAGTAAAAACAGCGATATGAATAAAGAGACAAGAGAGGTCCGCACCTATGCTGACGGTAAGTTCCAGCCGCGTCTGCGTGAAGCCGCTGACGGTGGTGAGAGCCGTATCATTGAGGGCTATGCCATAGTGTTTGGCGTGCGCTCAGTGCTGCTGGCTGACTGGTATGATCGCTATTATGAGGTGATTGAGCCGGGCGCCATAGATGAGGCCCGCCTGCGTGAGATGGATATCAAGATGACCATATTCCATGAGCGTGAGATGCTACTGGCACGCAGCAACAGGGGTGTAGGCACCCTCAAGCTCACTGTTGATGAGATAGGCGTCAAGTATGAATTTGAGGCACCGCGCACCTCTGCCGGTGAGACCGCGCTTGAGCTGGTGCGCCGTGGAGACCTGGCAGGCTCATCCTTCACCTTCTGGAGTGATGAGAAGTCAAGCATCCGCTATGAGCTGCTTGATGATGACGTGCTGCTCCGACATGTGGACCGCATAGACCGCGTCTATGAAATGACCATCGCTGCTGATCCCGCCTATACTGAGACCACCGTCACTGCACGCGAGGTGGAGGCTGCAGGCATCACCCTGCCCGGCAAGCAGCAGGATCAGCGTGAGACGCAGGAGCAGATCACTGAAAAGCTGAAAGAGAGACAGAGAGAAATAGATCATCTGCGCTCCATTGCAGATAGTAATCCATTCTAAAATAACAACCTATATGCCGAAACAAGAATTAATCAAAAGACGCTTTGAGATATCAGAGCGCATGCGCTCCATAGCTGATGCAGTGGAGAAAGACAAGAGAGAGATGACCGCCGAGGAAAAGGCTGAGGTAGAAACCCTCAAGCGCGAGCTCGCAGTAGTTGACCTGCGCATCCAGGCAGAGGCCGGTGGCAACAATCCACAGGCACAGCGTAGCCAGGCTGCTCAGTTTGACGCATGGCTGCGTGAGGCCTGCATGGGCGGCCAGCAGCGTGAGTTCCAGGTGCGTAACCGTGAGGCCGTAACCACCGGCACCACCAATGCTGATGCCACCATCCCGGTAACCATTGAGGATTTCATGGCTCCGCTGGAGCAGGGTCTTATTCTTGATCTGGTAGGCCTGCGCCTGCAGACCGGTCTGGTGGGCTCTTATATGATCCCCGGTATAGGTGCCGTTACCGCTCAGGTAGCCGGTGAGGCTGAGACCGTGGCAGAGAGCGCCATCACCTTCGAGAAGCTGCAGCCTAATCCCAAGCGCGTGGCTATCCGCGTCAAGATCAGCAACCAGCTCATCAACCAGAGCGCTGGCAAGGCTTACGCCGCCATCGTAGAGCAGGTGTCTGAGGGCATCCGCCGTCTGCTCAATGAGCGTATGTTCGCTACACGTCAGAACATCTCTGACGCTCTCATCGGACCGTTTAAGGCTCTTGCTGCTGCATCAGCAGTACCCGCCGCTAATATCAGGACCCTGGCTCAGAAGCGTGCCGCCAAGCACATCCTCTTTGCCGGTGAGACTCCTACCTATAAGGAGATCATGCTGCTCCGCACCATCGCTCTGACCAAGGGTGTACGTAACCTCAACGGTGCGTATGTCATGGACAGCGCTACTGCCGGTGAGCTGCGCTGCACTCCTAAGGGTGCTGGCGGTGGTCGCATGGTCCTGGAGGATGGTATGATAGACGGCATCCCTGTCTATGAGACCAACTACATCAACGAGGGTGGCAACAAGAGCTACATCGGATTCGGCTACTGGCGCTATGAGGCCCTTGGTCAGTTCGGTGACGTCCGCATGATCGTTGATCCTTATACCGGCGCTGCTGAGGACTGCGTCATCATCACCGTTAACGCTGACTGGTCAATGACCACTCTGCGTCCTGAGGCCTTCACCCTGGGTGAGTGCGCAGGCGGCAGCGGCAGCGGTTCAGGTTCCGGTAACTGATAACACTTGCTCCATGTACGCATAATTTAAGTGTGGAGAGGGCGTGGGGTTTTCCTCACGCCCTTTTGACTGACAGGATATGGTTGTGATCTGTATTCCATATAGCCCCTATGGTGCGCAGGGGAGAGAGCTTGAGCTGGCTATCGCAGGCTGGCGCAGGCATTTCCTTTGTGATGACTATGTCATCGCCGTGGTAGGTGAGCACCTGCCGCGCATCAGCGGCCCGGATGTGGTGTGCATAGAGTCTCCGCGTGTAGAGGAGATTCCGTTCATGTATACGCAGCATCTGGACTATGTAAGCTGTATGAAAGCCTGTCACGCTCGTTTCCCTGACACTGACGGCATCATCTTCGCCGCGGATGACAACTACCTTGTCCGCGACATCACGCTCGATTCTGTCAAGGAAATAAAGTACCGCGACATGGATATGACGGTCAACCCGCATCAGGGCGGCTGGAAGTATGACCAGTGGCGCACGCGCTGCCTGCTGGAGCGCGAGGGCCTGCCGCATGTCAACTACACCACACATGTGCCTTGCTGGTTCCGCTGGGACCGCCTGGAGGAGCTGTGGGCCCGCTATGACATGGAGCATGAGAGCTATGTCATTGAGAATCTCTACTTCAACACCTATCACCGTGGAGAGGTGGCACTGCAGTGCAATGCTGTCAAGTTTCAGCTCTGCTCTCCGGAGCAGTGGCGTGAGGTGGCGGAGCAGATGAAGGTTAAGACATGGATCTGCAACAGCCCGGAGGGTTACACCAAGGAGCTGGAGCGGATAATGGTGGACTATTACGGATTATACTGATATGCGTACCTCAGCACTGGAAAGCATCGCCTCATCGGAGCAAGTGATTGCGCGGATGCGCAAGCAGCTGGAGAATATGTCAATTAAGGAGATTGACAAAAAAGCCACTGACAAGCGCATCATTGAAACTGAGCTCAAGAGGGTGCAGAAGGCAACCCGCTCCGCCGCTCAGTCGGCTCTTAATGACCGTATGGAGGCCTACAAGGGTGTGCGCATGACCAAGTACAAGAGCATACAGGGAGGTAATGTCAATATCCTCTATAAGCGTGGCAATGTCACTCTTGATGCCCGCGCGTATGACGGCACTGACCGCAAGCGTCACCGCTACCGCTCTGAGCGTTCCAAGCTCATTGCCTCCTACTGGGGTGCGTCCCGCTCTTTCGTGCTCAGGATTCAGCAGCATGGCACACAAGCCCGCACAGCGGGTGGCAAGTATAGCAGCCGTGGTGGTAGCGGTAACCGCGGTATTATCCTGGCAAAAGACTTTATGAGTACCGCGAGAACAGAGATGCAGGTGGCTGCCGAGAACGTAGTACGCCAGCTGTCATTCATAGAACAACTTTTTATGCAGGAATAATATGCCTACAAAAGATTTCATAGTCAAGCTGGCGGCTGATAGCAAGGGGTATCAGTCCGGTATGAGCGAGGCTTCAAAAGCCTTGGATAAGTTCCAGAAACAAAACCTGAGCACCTCTGCTGCAATAAAAACGGTAACATCTACACTGAGTAAGTATCTTAGTGTGGCAGCACTGGCCAAGGGTGCCGTTGACGCCTTTACTGCTACCATGCGCGGCAGTCAGACCACATCAGATAAGTTTGACGCATCCATGAGGGCTGCAAAGACCACCGTCAACAACTTCTTTTCAAGCCTCAGTACCGGAGATTTTACGCAGTTCAATATGGGTCTTGATGCGATGATCACCAAAGCAAAGGAGGCCTACGCAGCTCTTGACCGGTTGGGTAACGCAAGCATGTCATGGGGCTACTTTCAGACGGCACGTATGGCCGACTTGACAGACCTGCAGGCTATAGTAGGTGATAAGAGTCTGCCTGTAGCACAGCGCCAGCAGGCCGCCACACAGATGAAGGCTATCCGTGATGAGCTGCAGGGATATGCCGCCGGTTACGAACAACGTGCCATTGAAGCTATGGCGCGTGTCATGACGGAGTCCACTAATCTTGAGTGGACGGATGTGACACGTGATGATCTGGAAAAAGTGCTTAGCCTTGACCTGATCAGCAAGAGTGCATCTGAATCAGAAAAGCAACGCCTTGCCGCACGCTATCAGCAATATCTGGCAGAGGTGCAGCGCATCACGGATGATTACAATAAGAATGACCGTAAGTTCGCAAGTCGGATAGTAGGTACTACTCCTACCGGTGCTCCGCAATATGCACAGGTAGATGTTACGCCTGAGGCTGACCGTGCTCTATATGCACAGGATCTCCGGGATGTAGCCCGCGAGTATCAGGATGCTATACTGTATAACCAGGCTCTTGTACGAGGCTCTGATGAGTGGCTGCAAAACCTCATCCAGCTGGTACAACAGGCTGACGCAGCTGAGCGCTCCATGCGCCGTGTTAACAGCGCCGTTCAGCAGGCTGACAACAGCCTCACTACCACCACATCAACCGGTGATGTGCCTAAATTCAACACCTCTCTCAGCACTCTCCCTGCTATGTCAGGACTTATGGCAGAGCCTATGATGGACTATCAGACCAAGCTGCCTGAGATTAACACCGGCTTGCAGAACATCAACGGCAGCCTGGTGAAAATGAGTGGCAATCTGAGTGATGTGCAAGGTAGGTTCAATGGTCTGAATGACGGTGGCCGTGCCCTGGAGTCTATAGGCCGCTCCATGGAGCAGTTAGCTGAGAGCGATGGTTGGAAGGGTGTGGGCGGCATAGTATCAGGTGTGGGCTCTGCAGTACAGGCATACATGCAGCTGGCCACCGCCGCACAGACGGCAGCGGCAGCACAGGCCGCAACAGAGACTCCTACTGTATGGGGAAAGATAGCTGCTATCACGGCTCTTGTCTCAGCCTTCGCCTCCACTGCCGCGCAGCTCAAGAGCATGAGTAACTATGCGGAGGGTGGTGTGGTCCCCGGACGCAACTGGAATGATGGCATCACAGCCCGCGTGAGCTCCGGCGAGATGTTTATCAATGAGGCGGACCAGAAGCGTCTCTATGACTCAATTCACAGCGGCAACCTGGGTGGGGGCGGTGGCGGTCCTGCCGTTGTCACCGGTGAGCAGATAGTACTTGCCGTCAATAACTATGGCCGCCGCACCAACCAGGGCGAGCTTGTATTTGGCGGGCGGTAACCTTTAGCCGCTTTTTGCACGATAAGTGTATGAGCATACTTATTGGTAAACATATCAAGGCTGTCCTTGCTGCTGACTTCACGGTTACGCAGGCGCTGGGTAACAGGATATATCCTGTTGGTGCCACCAAGGGTACTCCCTTGTTTCCGATGCTGGTGTATAGCAACACCGGCATCAATATAGACTACACCAAGGATGGTCCCACAAGTGAGTCTGTCACAGTTCAGCTTATCCTGCTGCATCAGAGCTATGATGCAGCTATCCTGCTGATGCAGCGCATACGCTATCTCTTTGAGGGCCGCCCTGCGGACTATGAGGACTTTGAGGTGGATGACTGCATGCTGAGCGGCTATACTGAGGATTTTGATATTGACCTGGATAAGTACGTGATAAGCATTATATTAACTTTCAATACTTTAGACAAATGAAAAGAAAAGCATTACCCGGTAAAGACTTGATGTTCTGGATAGGCACTAAAGTCATAGCTCTCTCTAAGAGCTGCTCTTTTAACCTTGATCTCCAAACTGGAGATGGCAACACCAAGGATGACGGCCTCTGGGATAGCGGTGAGATTGTAGGTGCAGGTTGGGGCATGGAGAATCAGTCCATCAGCAGCGCCGATGAGTCAGTAGGCAATGATCTCGTCTATTATGAGCTTCTTGACATGAGCATTGCCGGTAACCCCATTGATGTGACCATGGGCGTACCTGGCAACCTTGACAACAAGGGCGTGCCCGCAGCAGGTTGGCAGAAGGGTGCCAGCTACCGTCATGGCAAGGCTCTCATCACCAGCGTACGTTTGGAGGGTGCCAAGGGTTCTGACAGTTCCCTCACCATCTCTCTCAAGGGCGTGGGCCCGCTGCTCAAGGCAGGCTCCGGATCTGGCGAATGATGATTTAATACGGACAGCCTGCTGACGTGGGCTGTCCGTCTCTATCAACACACACACTTAACACTATGGAGATAACAATCAATGGACAGTCCCTCAAGTTCGAGATGCAGAGCTGGTGGGGACCAATGTATCTGTATGAGGAGATAATGAACGTGGCCGAGCATCCGGAGAACACCTTTAACCCGGCCAAGACCATGCACCTCCATGTTATGTTTTACTGCATCCTTATGGATGACAATGACGGCCTCACCCTCACTCTTGATGACTTCCTTAAGGCCGTCAATGACCTCAAACTACATGCAGCGCTTTTGAAGCACTACACTGAAAGGACCAGAGTGCTGCTGCAGCTCCAGTCTGCAGAGTCTAAGCCTGCCGGGACATCAAAAAAAAAGAGTTCACGGCGCATGACGCCTACGAAAGAATAGTCGGTGAGGGCGGATGCTCCCCTGACTACTTCCTGCATCACATGAGTATAGCCGAGGCTGTCAGCTACATGCGCGGACAGGATCGGCGCTGCCGCCAGTCGTGGGAACAGACCCGCGAGCTGGCGGGTCTCATCTATAAGGTCCTCACCGGTGAGGACTACCCCAGGGAGTTCCCCTGGGATGAGGAGAATACTGATGATGAGGCCATGACGCAGGATGACAAGGAGGAGATGTGGGCCAAGGCTCGCGCTATGGAGGAGATAGTCAACCGCCGTGGCGGTAACCTTTAACCCCTTTTTTGCCGTTAAGTGTATGGGAGTCAGATGGACAATAACATTCAAGACCTTTTCCGGTCATGATGGTCTGGTTAAGGTTTATGACAGCGATTACAGCGGCACAGCTATAGAGCTGATGCCCGCTGCTAATCCTATTACTATAACTAAGACTCAAGCTGATCTCATCACACCTGTGGTCTCTGACAGCGGTTATCTGCGTATCATTGACAATGGTCTTGCAGCTGAGTATATTGATGATCTCCATCCGGAGGGGGCGCTGGATCGCCCTGTGGAGTTCTTTCTTGACAATAATCTCATCTGGAATGGATATATCAGCCCTGCATCTTATAGCACGCCCTGGGCATCTGCACCCAATGAGATAGAACTGCCGCTGGTAGGCTTTCTTGATGCGCTTGACAGTGTTAACATCATTGATATTGGCAAGGGCACCCAGACTATTGGTCAGTTTTTATATGATATATTATCTAAGTCTGACAGCAACCTCACCGGTGCACTCATACCGCGACAGATGATATCCTATGACGGTCATAATGACGTGCCAGAAGTGCGCTTGCTCTTATCATGCTATAACTTCTTGCATCTTAATGATGCCGAGTATGAGGTTGACTCCGGATGGACGGAGTTTGTTGGTGATAGCTATAGAACCATATTAGAGGAAATCTGCCGTTACTTTGGCTGGACCGCCAGCATACAGGGTAATCTCCTGGTGCTGGCATCTCCCAGAACAGATGTTACTACCTATAGAGAGGTATCATTGTACTGGCTATTACACTCTGACTCCAATCTGGATATTATATACACCGAGGTGTCGCGTAACACGATTACTCAGCTTAGCTGGGATGGAATCAATCACCGCCGCAGCATCAGTAACGGAAAGAAGCGCATCAGCATCAGTACTGACACTCCCTCACCTGAGGGTATATATCCTGAGATCTTATTCAATGGAGATGTGGAATATGATGGTGAAAAAGTCTTTTCATTCAATGTCGGGCCAAGTGATTATGCAACTGTAGGTACTATCACTGGTAGGAATAAGGTCCTTAACAAAGACCGTGAGCGCGTTACCTTGCATCGGTATAGGAAAAATAGCTTCGGGGATGGATATACTGAGATAGACTGGATATATCCTACATCAGTAGATGATATGGCAGTCCCCAGCGCATATATTTTGAAAACTTTTTCTGACGGAGTTGTCAGATTAGATGGTGATATTATTGATGGCTCTGACGCTCCTACCGTAAAGAATATCTTTAAAAACGCATTGCGCCTCAGCGGTAATATAGACGGAAACTATCAGAGTATATTCCCATGGATAGTGCCTCTGGCATCAGTTCGCTCGCGCTCTATGTGTAAGTTTCCTGCAGGTTCATGTATATATATATTAGCAGACATCCAAAACTCATATTGCAGCTCTATCGCGCAAGCGTCAGGCCATGTGAATGATTTTTCAGGCATGACCACTTGGGGAAAGTTTGAGAATTATCTCAAGTGTTCATTAAGGATAGGCTCATACTATTATGACGGCACGACATGGGGGAATAGTCCACAAGTTTTTAATATATCATGTGGTTCTCTCTCGAATAGAATACGGCCTGGAAACTACAAGAATGGTGTCGGGCGGATTGCTAATCGCAATGAAATTTTGGCACCTTATGCCGGTGTTGAGGGTTATATTATACCTATAGATGATACTATTGAGGGAGATATAGAGATCACCTTCTATAACTGGGATTATATCTTTCCGGGCTCAACTGACTATAGCCTTGACGCGCTGTATATAAGCAATCTGCAGTTTGGCTATTACAAAGGCTCTGACGATGAGACAAAGAAGTTGAATCTGTCACGCCTGACAGGCAAGCAATATCAGGATGAGCTGAGTGTACAACTTAAGTTGTCCTCATCAAATGATAATAGGATCAGTCAGGCGCTGCTTTGGAACACACACAGAGCTGTGGGCTTATCTGATAACATAACCTACCCTGGCGGTCTGTTGTATAAACAACCTGAGCAGTGGCTTATGGATACGCTGCTTAAGCTATACTCATCAGTATCAGAGCAGCTTGTGCTTGAGGTAGATTATGACTCCTCACTCAATGTTTATGACATTGTGAGCATCGGAGGTAAGAGTTATATTATTACAGGCCGCGTGACGGACTTCGCGGACGAACACACTAAGTTAACTATAGTAAGCTATGAGTAAGGTAAAAGGGCAAAATATAGCAGTACTCATCAAGGACACAACGTGGAAGGCTGCAGCCTTTGCTACCGTATGTGAGATTGATGAGTCAGCGTCTGTCATTGATGTGGGCAGCGCTACCAGCGGCAAGTATAGGCATGTCAAGCCTAAGCGCCTGAGTTGGCAGGTGACGTCAGGACATCTACTGTCAAATGCACAGGCTGCCGTGGATTTGGAATCTATCTTTGCGAATGAGACGCGCATCCTTGTGGCGTTCTGTGAGGTCATAGACCATCCCTCAGCGATGGCCGAGCCTCCGGTATATACGCCTGACACCACTAACGCCAACGCCTTCAAGCGCTGCGGCTACTGCTACATCACGCGCCTCACCGTCACGGCCCGCAACCGTGACTACGCTACCCTGTCTGTCACCTTCACCGGTGATGGACCTTTGAGCACAACCCTATTGTAAAAACAAAAAAACTAAGAATATGGCAACAGTATTGACACCGGAAAGAACCAAAGAGTTAATCCAGGAGTGGATAGTACCCAACGGCAAGGAAGAAATCAGGGCAGATATGTTCAACACCATACTGTCCGCAATAATGTCTTATGTGGGTGTGGGCTACGCTTGCAAGGGTGTGGCTCCTCAGTATGCACCCTCATCTGAGGTGCCGGTCTTGTATATAGGAGGCCCCGGCACATATAAGGCATATTACAATGAGGATGTCGTGGTGCCTCAGGGCAGCATAATCATCTGGACAAACAATCTGGAGGGAGCTTGGTCGCACACCATCCTTGACGTGGCCACCAGCATTGTCGCTGCCGAGGTACAGCGTGCCACCGAAAAGGAAGGGCAGCTGCAGCAGCAGATTACCTCCAATGCTGAGGGCCTTGCAGCAGAGGTACAGCGTGCCACCGGTAAGGAGGGTCAGATGCAGGAGCAGATCAACGCTAACGCCGAGGGCCTTGCAGCAGAGGTACAGCGTGCCACCGGTAAGGAGGGTCAGATGCAGGAGCAGATTGACACTAACACCGAGGGCCTTGCAGCTGAGATCCTGCGTGCTCAGGCTGCGGAATCAAGGCTGCAAGACATCTATGAGGGACTAACGCAGAATTCTGTAGTAGTAGGTCCATTACCATCATCCGGTCAGGCTGACACCATATACCGCGTGCCCGGCACATCATCTTATGCTGATTACATGTGGGATGGTATGCAGTTTGTTCTCATGGCCACCTATACAGCAGGTCATGTTGCATTAATCAACGTCAATGTCCTCAATCATGATCAGGGCACCCCGCACGCTGCCTACGCCAGCGCCGCCGCCGCACGTGCCGACATCACCGCCGCCTCCGGCCTCCGTGCCCTTGGCCTCCAGATCACCTACCTGCTGACAAATGGTATATGGTACACGGATCAGTACATCGGTACCGATATCTCCGGCTGGAGCAACGCAAGCAACTGGAAAACACTGGGACCTGTTACTGTAACACAAAATACAGAAACTGGTAAAACTGAACTAAAGATTGGTGATAATGTTGCCTTGACCGTTGATAAAGAGCCTGAATCTAATAGTCATAATCTTGTAGAGAGTGGCGGGGTAAAAGGAAAGGAGAATGAAATAAGACTTGCAATCGGAGAAACAATACAATTCAATAGAGAAGAATCGGGGCTTACTACTTTTTTTGAAACAAATATTATTCTTAAAGCAGGAAAAGTCTATGCGGCTACTAATAATGCAGAAAGTGGCAATATGGCTTTCAATGCGTTCAATCCAAGCACAGGCGCGTATATATCTGATGTTCTTGCCTTGAATGCTGGGGCATCGGGAACATTTATTCCATCCTCAGATATATTGTTGAAATTATATTCAACTGTACCTATTGATTGCTCTCTAAAACTGATAAATCCAAAATCTTACATTAACGTAAACAAATTAAATAGTGTAAATGGTGTTATTGCGTCAGGTTATGCCGATTCATCAGCAGCAAGAGCAGCAGTTTTGCCTACCGATTTAAGAGTAAGAGGACAGATTATTACTTATTTGCTTACTGACGGTAAATGGTATATAGAGCAGTTTATTGGTACGGATGTTGCTAATTGGGTTATTGATTCTAATTGGAGCAATCCTCATTCTGAATTACAAAAACAAATATCAGAAAATAAAAAACAAATAGTTATTAATGATATAGCACCCTTACTGTTAGGGGATAAATTCTTAAAATGGGGAAGCACTGCTTGGGCAGATGGAGAATCTTATTTTATTCGCCTAAACGGAAGAGAACTTATAACAATCAAATCACCTCAAACAGTGACTGTTGCTTATGCGTTTTTGACTTCAATAGATACAACTGTTGCTCCTTCATTTGTCACAGGGACATCAGCGCAGTATGTTGTTAATAATACTGAAAGTGTTATACAAGCACCTGAAAATGAGTGTTATTTATGCGTAAGCCGTTATGAGGCATCAAATAATACGGATAGAACACCTGTCAAACTCCTTATAAACGATATATCAGTATTAGACTCTGTTGGTGACAGATTGTATGAATTTGAAAAGAAAACAAGTAAAGATATAGAAAGTATTAACCTTTCCCCGTTAATTCTTGGAGATAAACTTATCAAATGGACATCGGATAATTGGCTTGATGGCAGTTGCTATTTTATTGAATTGAAAGGAGGTGAGGTTATCAGAATAAATCCAAAGCCATCAATAACAACCGCTTATGCGTTCTTGACATCAATAGATACAAGTAATGCTATGTCATTAGTATCTGGAACACAGGTCGCTTATGCTGCTTATGGAGAAACACCCGAAAAAATCATTGTAGCACCTAACCAAGAATGTTATCTTGGAATTAGCCGATATGACAAACAGGCAAATACAGATAGAACACCTGATGGCTTGTTTATAAATGGAGTATCTGTTTTAGGCAGAATAGGAGAAAGATTGTTTGATTTTGAAAAAAGTTCAAGAGAAAAGATTGAGATTTTCACTACTGACACTCAAAATCAGATTGCAGATAAGTTGATATATGTATTTACAAGGAAAAACTGTGATGTATTCTTTAAAACAGGAGAGTACACTTTTGATACTGTATTTGCTTACCTTGTAGGTAAGGGTTATGAACCTGAATTGCCAATAGGCGGTAATTGCAGATACTACCTTAATAACTCTACTATTACTGCTGTTGCATTATCTTCTGAGTTGCAAAACGTAAAGCCTTTTGGTACGCAAAGGTCAAGGCAAGACCTTGAGATGTATGATGGTGTGCTTATATGTGAGGGAGGCTCTTATTGTATTCACGATGAGGCTAATCAAGAGTTTGGTTATAGCCGTCACGTTTACAAAAATCTTGATATGATTTATAAAACAACATCCTTAACGCAATCGCACAATAAATGTTTTGGTTGCGGTTTAGGCGAAGCTGGAACTATAATAGTGCAAGATTGCACATTTAATACTGATAATGACAACCAGTACGCACAGGACTTTGCTATACATAGTGCTAATAATTGGCAAACGCTTGGGTTGGTACACAATTTTAAGGCCGTTATCTCTAATTGTTGGTTTAGTCGTGGATTGAGAGTTGATAATTCAAAGCCAACAGGACATCGTTTGGAAATACAATGCTCCAATAATTCCTACAAGGAAATTGTTAAGGGTGATTGGACTTGGATAGACTTTAATAATACAGTTCGTAGTTAATATGAGAACATTAGCAAACATACTCATAATCCCATTACTCCCACTCGCATTACTATTGTGGTGTGCTGAAAGTATATCAAGGTTGATTATGAGATTATTGTAATACTGATTATACTAACTGTAAAGCAGGAGGGCTCCCGGTGAGCTCTCCTGCTTGCGTGGTAAGCCTTAGCCTCTTTTTACCGGTATTATGAAAAGGAATGAATAACAATGACAGTACAGCAATCAATGCGTGAGTTCCGCGCTATCACTAAGCGCGTAAGCACATCCACAACAATAGCACTCTGGGTGTGCCTGATGACCACAATAGGTCTGTTCATTACATCGGCCCTGGTTCCGCCGGTGGGGGTCATAGATCCGTCCATGTTCAAGGCTGCAGGTTACATCTTCGCCTTTGCGACACTGGTAGTGGTACGTGAGGCTGTTCGGGAAGGTCTTGGCATCTCGCTCACTCATGGTGACACATCGCTCATCATCCGTGATCAGGATGGAAAAGATAACGAAAAAGAGGAGGCAAAGTGATGGAGAATACGTCAAAGTGTGATGGACGCCGGGCAATGCCCCAGCGCATCTGTGATGACAAACAGCGTCAGGCTAAGTGTAGAGATGAGCAGCATGGAGCAGAAGGATAAACAGACAATGATCCTGGTGCGCAAGTACATCAAGAGTTCCTATACTATTGATGTGCTGAGTCTGGACGGCTGCCGGTTATGTAATATACTGGAACCTCCTGTCTATGGCACGCACCATGGGGTGACGGCCATACCTTTCGGCACCTATGAGATAGATCTGGACACAGTGAGTCCTAAGTTCAAGGACCGCGTATGGGCTAAGCCCTATGGAGGTAAAGTGCCGACACTCAAGGATGTGCCTGGACGCTCCCGCATCCTCCTGCACCCCGGCAACACCGTGGATGATACAGACGGATGTCTGCTCCCTGGTTGGAATAGAGAGATAGGCAAGGTACTGGACTCTCAGATTACCTTTCACAAGCTGATGAGTATTATGTTAGAGGCTAAGTCACAAGGTATCACAACGTATATCAAGATAGTATGAGAAAGTATCTGCATTACATCATCCTGGCACTGGTGATTCTGGTGTCTGTTAAGATTCATATCCAGGCCAAACGTATAGAGAATCTCACCTCAGAACGTGACAAGTACCGCAGCAACACTGAGACACTGCTTGCGGATTGCAAACAGTATCAGATACGAGACAGTCTCCAGGCTGCGCGTGTGGGCTCTCTTGAGCTCACCGTCAAGGAGTTTGAGATGTACCGTGCCGCTGATGCTGCGCTCATCAAGGATCTGACCGCAAAGAACAGAGATCTGCAGTCTATTAATAAGGCACAAGCACAGACAATCATCCGTCTGCAGGATATCCCGCGTGATACGGTGATCCTGATTGATTCTATCCCGGTCCGCGCTAAAGCGGTACATTGTGGTGATGCCTGGTATGACTTTGATGGAGTTATCACTGATGACAACTTTAACGGCACCCTGATTAACAGGGAGAGCTTGCTGTTGACTGAGACCGTCAGATATAAGCGTTTCCTGTTCTGGAAGCGCAAGAAGATAAAAGACCGTGAGTTGGATGCGGTGTCACTTAATCCGCATACCACTATCACATCACTGGAGCACATAATCATAGAAAGATAATATAAGAACATGGAGGCAAGTGTATGCGTGGTGATACCACTTTATAAGGAGCAGCCCTCAGCGGGTGAGCTTCGTAGTATCAGACAGGCCTGCAAGGTCTTTGCGGGCCGTGACATTTTTTACGTCATCCCACAGGGGATGTCTATCAGCGCCTATCCCTTCCAGGCGGCCTATGAGTTTCCGCGGTATTACTTTCAGAGCGTGCAGACCTATTCAGAGCTGTGTTGTCTGAATGACTTGTACAGAACATTCAAGGACTATGAGTATATGCTGATATATCAGCCCGACTGCTGGGTCTTTGATGACAGGCTGGATTACTTCTGCAGCCTGGGTTATGACTACATAGGTGCTCCATGGCCCAAGATGCCCGGCATCCTTGAGGACGGTGTAGGGAATGGAGGCTTCTGCCTGCGCCGCGTGGCCAAGTTCATTGAGCTGACCCGGAACCTGCACGACTGTGGTGCACATCCTGAGGACAGGTTCTGGTGCATTGATATGCGTGACTACCTCAAGATAGCGCCTATCAGCGTGGCTGCTACATTCAGTCTGGAGCATAATCCGGAGCGGTGGTTTAAGAAGTATGGCAGAGTGCTGCCGATGGGCTGCCATAAGCCATGGCGCTTTAACTATGACAAGTTCTGGAAATCAAAAGGAGTACCGAGTTATGAAGATTGAGGCATATATAATCTGTTGGAATGAGGCCCGCATCCTACCGTGGGTTCTGCAATACTGGCACGCTGCCGGTATTGATAAGCTGATAGTCTATGACAATGGCTCCGATGATGACACGCTTTCCATATTGGATAATTACCCTCTGGCGGTAGAGGTGCATCACTTCGACACAGGTGGACTCTTTAACGACTACCTGCACCGCGATATCAAAAACACCTGCTGGCGTAACAGTGATGCGGACTGGGTGTTTGTAGGTGATGCAGATGAGGTGTTATACACTCCGCGCCGCCTCAAGGAGTATCTCAAGGATGTTGAAGCACCCATCCTGCAGCCCTGCCTCTATCAGATGGTGGCGTGGGCTCTCCCGGTTATGGACTCAAACGGATATCTGTTGCATCAATACCCAGAGGTGCGTCTGCAGAAGCTGGGTCCCAACAAGGTCAATCTTTTCAGGCCGTCTGCTATTGATGATATGGGGTACAGTCTGGGCGCTCACCATTGCCTACCGCTGCACGGATGTCAACCGGTTCCGGTAGAGTGTCGTCATGATCTCAGCTGGTTTCATGTCAAGAATCTGGGCGTAGAATATCTGCTCCAGCGCAATGCGGAGCTTTACGCAAGGCTGCCTCAGCAAGTCAAGACTGAGAACCGCATAGCCGTTCACTATCTGCCCGGCACCGATGTGCACAACGTAGCTGCAGGACTGGCCGATATGTGGGCCGATGCCAAACCATACACCGCATATAATGAGCTGCTATGACAGAGGAAAAATATACAGTGCTGACCTATATAATGGGCAACTATGAGAGAGTGCATGAAGTGAAAGAGAAATCACCGCGTGCACGTTATCTGCTCGTTACTGACCGCGAAGATCTGAGGAGTGATACTTGGGAGATTGTCTGTGACAAGAGTCTGCCTGGTAGCGCAATTAATAAAACAAGATACGTCAAGTGGCATCCCTGGAATTATACGGATGATGAGGTTGTTATAATGATTGATGGCAGCATAGGCGTGAATCATTCACTTGATGATATTATTGACGCTTTTCAGGGTTATGACCTGTGCATGATGATACATCCGGAAAGGAATACTGTAAAAAGTGAACTTGAGGCATGGATAGACTACCGTGGGCTTAATCCCAACGATGCAGAAAAGCAACTCACATTCATGGAGATGACCGGTTACAACTTAACCGGTTACAGAGGATTGTATCAAGGGTGTTTCCGGATCATGCGGCGCAGGCCCCAGGTGATGATGTGGCTGGAGACTGTTGCGGGCTTGCTGATGGTAAGCGGAAAAAACGGAGAATATGCTACACCGGAGCAGGTACTGTCCAGCTTTGCTCTGAATAAGTTTTTCTGTTATATTCCAGTGATGTGGGTAAGTGAGAGATTGATTGACAGCAAGTACATGTCATGGTACTTTCACAATAGTGATATTAGCTTTGCGCATAAGGAAATGATTACTCCGTATGCGTTCAATGAGATTGTAAAGGTCTGGATATAAAAGAACTATATTCCATAATTTGATTTATTATAAATGTAGAAAAGGGCTGGCCGTGAGGTTGGCCCTTCTCGTCTTTTTTATGTCCTTAAGTGTTAAATAAATGTTAAAGTTTTGATTTTTGCAAACTTTTTCATTGAAAACGTTTGCGGAAATCAAAAAAGGCTGTATCTTTGTATCAGTTAAGAACAACAAAAACAAGTACAGCTATGACAACAATGGTTAACAGACTGATGAACGGTGAGAATGTAGAGATCATGGAAGTTCCCAACTTTACTTCATTTGATGAGGCTAAAGAGTTCATGATTGAGTGTGGCAAGGCAGCTCGCAAGATTGCTGATGCTAACGAGGACTCATTCTTCGCTAAGAAGATGATGGGTGAGGTTGAGAACGCATGGTATTCAGCACTGCACGCTGATTGCGGATTCATGGTATATGAGGCTGCTTGCAAGGCTTTTGGTTGGGTTAAGAAGATGGTTGAGACTTACTGCTAATTAATTCATTAATATATAAAGATATACAGCTATGGCTAAGACTAAGACTTACGATGTAGTGTTCAATGACAACACAGACAGCAACTCTAAGGGATTCAAGGAGAGTATAGACTACTGCAAGAGGTACATCAAGGGTTATAATGGCACCAATGAGAGTTACTTCGCAGACTACAAGGGTGGCACCGTCAGTGTAGTATGCAATGAGACTGGTGATGTGGTATATGAGGAGGAGGTAAGATGAGTAGAGGCGGAGCAAGGCCCGGATCGGGCCGCAAAAGGACAGAGGATGCAAGGGTTGTCCTCTCCTGCAGGGTGGCACCGTCAACCCGCGCAGCACTGGAGGCGCGGGCTGAACAGGAGCAGACAGGTATAGGCCTGATACTTGATTCAATAGTAAGAGAGGCCCTTTGAGGACCTCTCTTTTTTCGTTGTACAAAAATGTACAACAAAATTAAAGCGCGAGCTTGCTTAGGCGTTCCGCCTGCTCCTCAATCATCGGCTGCTGCACACGTGCGTAGATCTGCGTGGTTTTGATGCTCTTATGCCCCAGCATCTTACTTACTATCTCAATCGGTACTCCGTGTCCCAGCATCACGGTTGTGGCAAAAGTGTGACGTCCGTTATGCGTGGTGATGTGCTTGGCTATCCCCAGCATCTCCATCATGCAGGTGAGCATCCTGCGGTATGCTGCATCTGTCATGTGCGGTATCTTGTATGAGTACCGCTCAAGTATCTCCCTGGCCTGGGGCAGTATAGTGGTGATATATTGCTGATGTGTCTTGACTCTCACACCGGTCAGTGTGTTGTCCCGGATCTGGGTAAAGTCCGCCGCCATAAGGTCAGCATAAGCCAGCCCGGTCCATATCTGGAGGAGAAATAGGTCGCGTACATGCTGCAGGTAAAGGCTCTGCGGCTGCAGCTGCTCAATGCGGTGGATCTCATCCATAGTGAGCACATCCCTGGGGGCTGACTCTCCTTTGTCAATCTTGATTCTGGAGTATGGAGTGCGGTCCATTAGTCCTGCACAGATAGCCAGATTGATATAGCAGCGGATTACTTTGTGATAGCCATAGATGGAGGTTTGACAAAGAAGATGACCGTTGATAGTGCGCTCATGTAACACCTTATCCAGCTCCATGATAGTGTCAGTAGTGAGCTGTGCAAAGTCTGTCACCTTTTGCTCACGCAAGAACTCCAGGACAGTAAGTTGGTGGGTTTTGGTTCCTTGAGCAAGTCTGCGTGTTCGGATCTGATACTCCATCCAGTCCGTCCACCTGGTTGAGTTACCGGTTCTGACTTTGAGGCCGTCAAGCATAGACCAGCACCACAGCTGGCCGTCTGCGTTGCACTTATTGACGCGCTCAATGATAGCACGGCTGTGATGACTGATGATGTCATTGAGCTCCTGCGCGTCAGGACGTGACACCACCTGCTCCATCTGAAATTGTCCCAGATATACCTTAACTCCTGTTGAGTAGAATTTCCGCACACCGTTGATGGTGACGGATAACTGAATGAGGCCCTTGACCGGGCTTTTTGCTGTGGTCTTTGTGGCCACATGCTTGCGGTCAAATACCGCGCTGATTTTGATAGTGTTGAGCATAATGTTATCTATTATGCCTCAACAGCTGCCGGATGTTACTTGTTTTGGTATCAATGACGGTATCAATGACGGTATCAAAACGGTATCAAAAATGTGGCCTAAAGTGTGCCAAAGTGTGCCGTTGTGACCGTCAAAAATGGAGCATAGCGCAAAAATGCAAAAGCAAAGTGTTTTTATATCAGCGTTTTAGCTCTCATTTTTCTTGTGATCCGCTCGGGGTTTTTACCCCTTTTGCAAGTGCTTAACCAGCAGGCTGTTGCGGCGGGTTAAATTTTATTCGGTATCATTTTTGTCTGGATTATCAGTCTCAATGTCTGGCTTAAGCATGTCATTGAGCTGCTCCATGATTTCGTCATATCCATTGATTTTGAGATAGTGCTTTTTGTTTGCAAGCCATTGGCAAAGAGATTCAATCTCATCTTTAGCATATTGCCAGGAATGAATCCTCACAAAATACACCTTGCTGGTGAATCTTGAGTCTGATGTTGTATCAATGTAGCCAACAACATAGCAAGGAACCTTATCCGGATAATACGCAAGATATTCTCCATGTGCTTTTGCTGGGACATATCCCATTAATCCTCCATTGACATTATAGATAGCAATAGCCAGATTGTCATAGGGGTTATTTTTCTCGTGCACAGCGAAACCTATGAAACCTCCTAATACTATATTGTTTTGATGATGAGAAAGACCTGCAATACTGCAGGCAAATTTTGCAAGTGGTTCGCCCTCCGGTGCTGGTGTTTCTCTGAATCTCACCTCAGAATCTTCATTGTAATTGGATTTACCTGAGGGCTCTTTAATAGCTGGCTCATTTGTAGGGGCCGCTTGATGATCATTGTCTTTTGTTGCAAAAACAATAATCATGAGCACACCTACAAAAACAATAATAAGAATAAAAGCTGCCATAAATGATTATGATTAAAAAGTAAATGGAATAATTAAGCACGTTCTTTTTTCTCTCTCTCAAACTCAGCAATCTTTTGCTTGAGTCTGTAGATCTCTTTTGCCTGATCAATACATACCGCCTTGAGTTCCGAATCTGATGAGGTATCAGTCCGCTCCATCGGTTCAATACCCCGGAGCAACCATTCTGCTGATAGAGATGGAAAGGTGTTAATTAAAGCAGAGATTGTGTCAACACTAAGAGTAGATGAGCCGTTAAGTTGATAATTTACTGTAGTCTGCTTAAGACCAGATCCTTTGCAAAATGCTGTAATGGACACTCGTTTGCTTTTAAGATAGCTATTAAAGCGCTGAATAATAGTTGTTTCCATAATAGGGGTCTTATCTTGTTTTATATAGAATTTGTCTAAATAAGCTATATTCAACTAACTTTAAGCACTATTTTACTTGCATCAATCAAAATAATGCTTTTTCTTTGCCCCTGTTTTAGTACGACTCAATAAAACAACAGGGCGGTCCGACTGCCTTACCGACAGCCTAACTTCATCTCAACAGGGCACAAATGTAAGGCATCGGTCCGAATCCTGCAAGAGCAAAAACGAAAAAGCGGAGTGAAGGCCGCCGATTGACAACCATAAAGAACAGCCGCGAGGATAGCGAAGTCTCCTTCACATCAGCTTCAAAATCCTTACGGCTGTTTGATTTTTACTTATGAGAAAGTTGACGCATTTCGGTAAACGAGTGATGGCAGGCGTGGGCCTGGTCTTACTCTGTGCAGTGGTGACCT
>Ga0265300_10000910_pt1 | contig 29545 bp, 19 predicted proteins | sample AusTroGonzalo_MG_FD_193482 | JGI IMG/M metagenome (GOLD analysis project Ga0265300, IMG submission 193482) | Bovine rumen microbial communities from tropical cattle in Woodstock, Queensland, Australia - Gonzalo_03 | ecosystem: Host-associated > Mammals > Digestive system > Stomach > Rumen ...
GCTCGCCAAGTGCTGGCGTAGGATTGGAGACGATATAGTTCTCTACAAAGGCGGAACCGAGGGCGCTGCAAACGCCGGCTTCGAGCCCTACTCCGAATACTATGCGTCGCAGATTGCGGAGGCGATGGGACTGCCGCATGTGCAATATGGTCTTTCTCGTTTCAAGGGAATTGTCTGCTCGACATGCAAGCTGTTCACGAGCGACAAATACGGATATGTTCCAGCCGGGCGATTAGTTTCCATGGACGAGGCGCTCCAAGATCCGCGCTTTGCGGACATTTTCTTTTTTGATGCAATCATCTTCAATACAGACCGCCACATGGGGAACTTCGGCTATTTGATCGACAACGACACAAACGAGATTGTCGGAGCTGCGCCCATCTTCGACAATGGCTATGGTCTTTTCTCGCTCGCCATCGACAGAGCCGGCGACCAATATGATGAATTTGTGGATCTGCGAAAGTTCGTGTCACGTGTGACCCCGGCCTTGTACTCCAAGTGGCTTGGGTTTCCAAGCGGGCTAACGGCTGACATGAAAACGCGGCTTTCTGCGCTCAAGGGCTTCCGTATCAATCGGCATTCAAAGTACAATCTCTCGGCGCGGCGTATCTCGGCAATAGAGGACTTTATCCAGAAACGCATTCGCGAAATTGATGAATATGGTGCAAAAGCGGACGAAATGCTTGCGATATCTCGCAAACAGTGCACTGTAAATCACACGATTGATGCGGATGGGTGCACTGTAAAGTCGGATTCCCTTGGGATTCAAATCAAGCAGAACATGCGTGCCGATCCGTTCATAACGAAGATGGAACTATCTGAGATTCTTCAAGTCTCGCCTCGATGGATTGCCCGCAAGATAAAGGCGTTGCAGATGGCAGGGGAGATCCGCCGCGTCGGTGCGGACAAGAACGGATATTGGGACGTCCTGAATCGGTAGGGGTTAGGAGTTAGTACGCAGGAGTTGGAGAGCTGTTCGCATGTGTTTATTAGCTCTCGGTACGAAGATTTTGTTTTAGCCACAAAGTGCAGGAGAAACAGGAGAGATAGGAAGTGCCCCTTGCAATATGTGACGAGATTAGCTCCAGTAAAGTTCAAGAAAAATTTGAACTTCAGTAAGCAGGTTTCTCATAGATTTGGTATACTACCAACTCATATGATTGGGCTGTTTGGAGACTGTGAAGTTGCGATTTAATATGTCTGCAATAAAGAGAAACGCAATGAAACGAAATGCGAAGAAAATAAGTCGGTTGGCGCTGTATGCGGAACCATCGAAGAATGATGGTAAGCTTAGGTTCTCGGGGCACCAGACATTCGTTGCGCGCAACGGATGGCTGGAGAAGGGTGTCAACTTGATATTGAGCAATCCGCATGGATTCCTTGACGATGATGCGGTAGTGCAACTCGGGGTCGGGAAGAACATGGTGGAGAGCATCAAGTACTGGTGTCAACAGACGGGCTTGATTGAAGATGCAGATGTTGCGAGCACGATGCGTCTCACCGACCTGGGTCGGTTTCTGTTTGGCGATGGGAATGGACAAGGCGTTGATCCGTATCTTGAGGATGACGCGTCGCTATGGCTACTACACTACAAGATGGTGGTCGATGCGCCTGAGTCAACATGGAGTATCGTGTTCAACCATTACAACAAGCCTGAGTTTAGAAAGGATGAAATGACGCCTTTCATCAAACGACGGCTTTCTGACAAGGGCCAGTCAGTCTCCGACAAAACCTTGGAACGTGACGTAGATTGCTTTATCCGCACATACGCAGGCACCAGAAGCGCAGGCGGAGAGGAGTCGTTCGATTCGCCTTTTCTTGCGCTTCGCCTCATACAGTCGACAAGCGATACTGGGTTGTATCGCCTCAATATAGGCAAAAAACATAATCTTCCGGATGCGTTGATTGGGTACGCAATTTTGCGCTATATGGAATCCATTGGCGATTTGAATGTTTCTCTTGTTCGACTTTTGTTCGATCCGAAATCGCCGGGGCAGGTGTTTAAGTTGAATCAAGGTGCCCTGGTAGACGCAGTTCTTGCTCTTGGGAATGATCGAAGTAGTAGACTGACTTATTCCGATACCGCAGGATTGGCAACCGTTCAATACAGTGGCGATCGGTTTAAGTTGGCAAACGATATAAAAATGTTCTTGAATCGTTACTATGGGAGGAGGGCTTGATCATGAATAAAGGTTTGGCCATCTCCCGTCGTTTCCTGCGTTCGGTTAATCTTGCCAGAGACAGCGTGTCGGGCAAAGGACTTGACGGCTATATCGTCACTGCGTCCGCCCGGCAGGCTCTCGTGCGGATTGGCTGCGGATTGGCTGGTTCGCGGGCTGATCGCGCATTCACGCTTACGGGGCCTTACGGGTCGGGTAAATCATCTTTCGCGCTCTTTCTTTTTCACCTGCTTTTAAGTCAGGATGACGAGGCGTGGAAAATGCTTCGCGATGCGGATGATGATCTTGCGAAAACGTTCCGTGACGTGGCTTGGCCCAAGAAATCAAAATGTGGGTTCGCCTGTCTTGTTGCAACGGCGTCAATGCGTCAGTCCGTGCCTGAGATTTTGGCAGATGCCGTCGAATCATACGCTGGAACTTTGCCACGGTCAATAACGCCTCTTGCAGCGCAGTTGCGCAAATCGCGTGACGCGCGCGATGCCATGCGGCTTGTCGAGGACATTTCCAAAGTCTTTCGCAAGGCTGGGCATTCCGGAGTGCTGTTTATTATAGATGAGTTTGGACGTGTCTTTGAAAATGCCCGTGTTCATCCGGGTGAAACGGACGCCTCCCTTCTTCAGGATCTGGCAGAGGCGGCTGCGCGTAGTGGTGAAACCGGATTGGCTTTGCTTGGAATTCTCCACCAGGGCGTTGGAGACTATGCGGCCTCCGATCCAACGCTCAGAAGGGAATTCAGCAAGATAGAAGGACGGTTTGACACTATCTCCTTCACGGAAACGCCAGATTCTCAGATAAGACTGATAGCGGAGGCCGTCAATTCCGACAGACGTCTTGTAGCTGGTGAAGAACGCATATTGAAGAAGGCTGTTCAACTTGGCGTGCCTCGGAAGGTTGGACTTTCTGACGATGACTTTGCGAAGTATGCGCGCATGGCATACCCGCTGCATCCGTTGACATTGGCCGCGCTTCCCGTTCTCTTTCGGCGGCTTGGGCAGAATGAGCGTTCGGTGTTTTCCTATCTTTCTGGCAACGAACCACAAAGTCTGTCGGATATCTGCTCGTCAGGAGATTTCGACGGATTCGTCTGCCTGCATAATCTCTACGATTACATCTTTACAAACTTTGAGGCGCATTTGAGCCTTCATCCTTTCGGGCAGGCAATTCTTGAGGCCAACAATGTCATATCGTCCAAGGATTCGTTGACAGATGAAGAACGTGTGACACTAAAGGTCGTATCGCTTCTTTCCTCTCTCGGAACGCAATGCGCCTTGAACGCCTCTCAGGACCTCATCGCGCTAGCGCTTGCACCAATGGTGCTCAATGAGAGTCTTAACGACTTGAAAAGGAAGTCGATTCTGGTTTACAGAAAATTCAACAAGACTTTTGCCCTCTGGAACGGAAGCGATGTAGATCTGGAAGAATGTCAACGCCGTGCCGACGAGGAACTTGACAAGACAGGATTTTCGCTGGCAGAAACACTGAATGGCTTTTTGCCGCCAGAACCGATGGTTGCCAAGCGCCACAGTTTCGACACTGGCACGTTACGGTATTTCAAGACCTGCTATGTAGATCGTCCGGCTGAGCTTGAAACCTGCAAGGATAAGAAGATTGGAACTGCGTCAGGCCTTTTAGTGGTCTGCTTGCCCGAGAGAAGGAGCGAGGTCGAGACTTTCATCGAAGGAGCAATAAGTATTTCCCGAAACTCCCCTGCGATCCTTTTTGCGATTCCGCGTGAGTGTGGAGATCTACGTGAGGCGCTTAAGGAAATCCGCCGGCTTCGATGGATAGAGGATAAAGTGAAGGCACTTAGGGATGACAAAATCGCGAGCCGTGAGGTTTCGGTCCGATTGGCGGAAGCGACGCAGAGTGTCATGCTCCGCCAGTTCGGGCTGCTCGATCCAAATCCTTCTCCTCATGGCGTAGAGTGCGTATTTGTCTGCGATGGCAGGCTACAGGAAGGTGTCCGGTCTGGGAAAGACCTAACAAGGCTCATTTCCGAACGCTGCGATCACCTCTACCCTGAATCACCGCGTGTCCGTAACGAACTGATTAACCGCCGCGTGCCGTCCTCTCAGGCAGCTGCCGCCCGTAACAAACTCGTAGCAGCTCTCAATAGCCCTGAGACATGCAAGCTTCCCTGCCTCGGCTTTGAGGGCTATCCGCCGGAACGAAGCATATACGAATCCGTCATCCTTTCTTCTGGAATGCACAAGAAGGGAGCCGATGGGAAATGGCATCTTATGCCGCCGGCAGCCAATGCGCCAACAAATCTTCTCCCTGCGTGGAATCGGCTTGCGGAAATCATCTTTGCGCCTCGCGAGAAGCCGGTGACGGTCACGGAAGTTTATAGTGAACTGTGTCAACCTCCGTATGGCATGCTGGATGGGTTGCTGCCGCTTCTTGTTATTACATTCCTGATTGTCAATCGTGATGAAGTGTTTCTCTATTCCGAAGGCACGTTCCAGCCCGAGCCTTCAGACGCACAATTTGAATTGCTCTTTCGCCGCCCTGAGCTCTTTGCATTGTCCGGAATGCGTATCTCGGGTACTCGAGCCGCAATCGTGAAGCGCCTTGCCGTTGGACTTGGCGCGCCGACCGAGACCTTGATGCCGGTTGTCCGCAAGCTCTATGGACTCCGCAACTCCCTCTCGAAATACGCATTGGAGACAGCTTCCGTTTCTGAAAGAGCCAAGGCGTTCCGCAAGGCGTTCGAGGATGCCAAGTCGCCAGAAGTGTTGCTATTCAAGTTGCTGCCAACGGTTTTCGGTCTTAACGGAATTGATGAAGCCCGTCTCGACAAGGCGCAACTCGACCACTACTTCAATGGCTTGAACACCTGCCTTCACGAACTTGGCGGGGCGCTTCCGAAACTTGTTTCGGATTGTCGCGCCCAGCTTCTCGATGCCTTCGGATTAGAGACCAATGAAGAGGGCTGGCGTCTGCTCTTTGAGCGCAGCTGTACGCTTATCGCTCGCCTTGGACCATCGGACCTCGGCCCGTTCCTGCAGAACGTCAAAAACACTGACGGAGATTGGAACAAGGCCGAACGGGTCATGTCCTTTATGGTGTCATCGCCGATGGAAAAGTGGGGCCCGTTGCAGACAGGCGAGTTCTCTCGTGCCGTCACAGGCCTTGCCGAACGTTTCAAGGCCGCGTGGCGTCCCTACGACGGTACCGCTGCCCTCTCGGCGAAGGAAGAAAAGGCTGCCGCCGCGTTGCTTGATTCCATACACACAGCGGTCAAGTCTGGTCGGGCATCCGTTGCGGTCCGCCGTGCCGCGCTCCTCCGCGCCCTTGCGGAGCTTGATGCAAAGGAGGCGCGTTAGCCATGGGCAAGATAGCGGAAACAAAATCATTCGGCGAGGTGCTCGCCATCATTCGTGCCCATCGTGCCGGTGCGATTGCTTCGGTTAATGTCGAGCATTTGCTTTCGCGCTGGGAGATTGGCGGCTATCTCTCTGCGAAGATCAAGAATGATGGATGGGGGCAGGCCACCATCGATCGCCTTGTTGATTACATCCATGCCAATGCCCCGAAAGAACGTGGTTACGGACGCAGCAACCTCTACAACATGGTCGCTGTTTATGAGGCATTTACATCGCCGGACTTCATGGAATTGCTTGGCCGTTACGGAAGCCAAATTGTCCAGTCGGTGACTGGACAATTACCCGTTGCCATAGAAATCCAGTCAACGACTGGACAAGTTGCACAACCTGCGGTCGTACAAATGGCAGCGGTCGAGATTGTGCAGCCATCGACTGCACAATTGGTTCCGATGCCACGGGTTTTTGCGCTTACGACCTTCACGAATATTGTGGAAATATTGAATCGAACACGGACGGCGCAAGAGCGGCTGTTCTACATTGTTTACGCTTACCGTGAACGGCTGAACATGCGGGAACTTCGCAGACGCTTGGTGGACGACGCCTATTCGACTGTGCTTGGAAGTGACAGGCGGAATTATTCCAAGGCGCTCAGGGCCGTTCATCCCGCCGTTCCAGCCATCATCCCGGATGCGGCGCTCGTCGATTTCCTGCACTTGCCGCCGAAGCATTCGGAGAAGCGACTTCGCAAGGGAATCGTGGCAAATATGAAGGACTTCATCCTCTCCATTGGGAAGGACTTCTTATTCGTAGGTGAGGAGTTCCCGGTGAAGGTCGGGGGTTCCGAATTCAATATCGACCTCGTATTCTATCATCGTGCGCTGCAGTGTCTTGTCGCGTTCGAACTCAAGGCTCGTGCGTTTCGTCCCGCTGATATGGGTCAGCTTGAGTTCTACCTTGAGGCGCTCGACCGTGACGTGAAGCGTGCAAACGAGAACCCGTCCGTCGGAGTGCTGCTCTGCAAGAGCGCTGACCACAGCACGGTTGAATATGCGCTTTCCCGCACAATGAGTCCTGCGATGGTCGCCGAATACAAACGCGTGATGATTCCGCGCGAAGTCCTGCAGGAAACGTTCGATCATTATCTTGCATCCGGAAATCAGATTGAAAAGGAGTTCCAGTCGTGAGCAGCACCGCCGACAAGCCCGTGCGCCATATCCTTGCCCTTTCAGGGGGGAAGGATTCTTCCGCTCTTGCCGTTTTCATGAAGGACAAAGTGCCCGATATGGAGTATGTCTTCGGCGACACGGAGAAGGAGCTGGATGAGACGTATGAATATATGCAGCGGCTGAGTCAATATCTTGGGAAACCAATCAAGACTCTCAAATACAAGGCAGGTTATGGGTTTGATGAAATCCTGAAACTTAAGAGAGGATTCCTTCCGTCGCAACAGTCGCGATGGTGTACACAGTATCTTAAACTCATCCCATATGAAGAGTTTATCGGATCGGACAATGTGATCAGCTATGTTGGGATCCGGGCTGATGAGCCATATCGAACAGGGTATATTTCTACGAAACCGAATATTAAGGCCGTGTTTCCCTTTATAGAGCATAACATCCGTAAGGCTGATGTCTTCAAAATATTGGAAGATTCAGGACTCGGTGTCCCAACCTACTATGATTGGCGATCACGTTCGGGCTGTTACTTCTGTTTTTTTCAGCAAAGGATTGAATGGGTTGGCTTGCTTGAAAGACATCGTGATCTGTTCCAAAAAGCAATGGCGTATGAGAAGATAGATCCAATTACGGGTGAGCGATTTACATGGTGTCAGAACGAAAGCTTGGAAGAGTTGTCCCGTCCCGAACGTGTTGCGGAAATCAAGGCCCAGTTCGCCAAGAAACAGGCAACAAAGCCGAAATGTTCAGCAAACCTCTCGCTCAAAGATGTTTTCGCCGATGACGATATGGGGGATCAGGCATGTTTGATGTGTCATCTTTGAAGATTCCGGATGGGCTTGTCTATCTCGACAACAATGCGACCACCGCATGCTTCCCGGAGGTTGTTGCCGCAATGCAACCGTATTGGAACCTTGCCTTTGGCAATGCTTCCAGTTCGCATTTCGCAGGTCGCCTTGTTGGTCGCGTAGTGGGAAAAGCCCGGGAGTCAGTGGCGTCGGCACTTGACATTGACCAAGGACAGGTGTTTTTCAATTCTGGTGCAACAGAGGGGAACAACTGGATTTTTCAGGCTTTCGCGGACTCTAGGCCAGCAATGCGGCGCGTGGTCGTCTCGACCATAGAACATAAGTCTGTTCTCAATGCGGCAAAAAGGCTTGAGAGATTTGGGTTCGATGTTTCGTTTCTTCCTGTTACGTCGGACGGCGCTATTGATCTCGATGCTGCAAGAAAGGCGATTATTCGTGGGACGGGGCTTGTTTCCGTGCAACTGGCAAACAACGAAACCGGCGTTATCCAGCCTGTTAGGGAACTTGTCGAGATGGCTCACGCGGCAGGAGCATTTTTCCATTGCGATGCTGTTCAAGCGCTTGGCAAGATGCCTTTCTCGCTGTCTGAACTTGGTGTGGATAGCGCGACATTTAGCGCCCATAAGATACATGGTCCAAAAGGGATTGGCATTTTGTATTTGCGCTCTGGGGCATACCAGTTCCCGTTTCCGATGCCGATTGAAGGTGGTGGGCAGGAGCGTAGTGTCCGTCCAGGCACGTTGAATGTTCCGGGCATTGTTGGACTTGCCAAAGCAATGGAAATGCTTCCCGATGAGAATACTCTAACAAGAATGCAGGCAATGCGCGATGCTTTTGAAGCGTCCGTCCTCGCAGCTATTTCGGGAAGTTTTGTGAATGGTGCAGGTGCAAATAGATTACCTAATACTACGAACTTTTTTATTCCAGGTGTTCCCTCGGATGTCATAATGGATAACATGCCTCTTTTTTGTGTTAGCAATGGGTCTGCGTGTAATACGGGAGCATTTGAACCTTCATATGTATTGCAGTCAATGGGTTTGTCGCAAGATTTTGCAAGGCATTGCATTAGAATCTCTACGTCTGCTTTGACACAAATAGAAGACATTTCTTCTTTTAGCGCTGAGTTAGTAAAAACCTGGAGGCAACTGATATGATCTCACAAGCAATTAAGGATCTTGTAGCATCATTGCTCCCGGCCACTAGTGAGGCTAAGCCGCATAAGCTGTTACTTTTATTAGCATGGTCGCGCCTTGTTGAGAGAGGGATTATTACGAGTTTGGAGGTCTTTTACAATCATGATCTGATATTGGAATTTTCAACTGTACTTGCGCGATATGGCAGAAGGGAAGATCGCAACCGACCATATACACCTTTTTTCCATTTGCGTACCTCTGGCGTATGGTCTTTGATGCCTAATCCTGGGATGGAAGACAAATTGGCCGCAACGTCAACAGTCGGAGGTCCTGGAGAATTGATAAAACTAGTTAGGTGTGCAGTAGTTGGAGGAGCTATTGCTGACGTCGTAAACTCATCTCAATTTAATAGAGAGTTTCAAAACTATGTGGAATCTTGGCTTTCTGCTAATTTGAGATCCGCTGAGGAACCTGTCATGAACTCATATGTTGATTATCTGAATTCGCTTCAGAACATCGATGCCAATAATAGTGGGTCGACTGCGGAATCCCAGGTCGCGAATCCAATGTTCGGCGAGATATTTGTGCCTAACCCCCTTGCAGAAAGCCTTTGCAATGTCTTGCTTGCTGACGAAGGGAGGCACATTATATTGACAGGCCATGCAGGTGATGGCAAATCTGTTCTTGCGCATGAAGTTGTGATGAAGCTGCAGGGCGACGTTTCAGCCCCTGCCGGAGCCAGATTCCTTCGGCGAGTAGAAATTGAATGTGGGGAACGTCGGGTTATCGTTGTAAAAGACGTAAGTGAATGGACTGATTCTGAAAAAGATTCTCTTGTCGACGAACTTGTCAATGCGGATGTTCGACATAAAAGGTATTTACTCGTGTCAAATACAGGCCGGTTGCTCTCTTTCTTTTGCGACCGATGCAGTCGGCCGAATGTCTCTTGTTCGCGCACGGATGTCGAGGATCGCCTTTTGACGGCATTCGATGCGAACGGTGAAACGCAATTCGACTTTGGTTCGGTACGGTTTTCTGTATGGAATCTGGCGCGACAAGACAATGTTGATCGCGGCATGTCAATGTTTAAGCAGATGATCAAGTCAGACAGGTGGAATGAGTGTTCCAATTGTAGGTATGCCGAGACTTGTCCGCTTTGTAACAACAGAAAAATACTGTTTCGCCATCTTGAGATCGCAGCGAAACGCATAGAATGGCTGTATCGTCGAGCCTATGCGTATGGCGGCAGATTGACAATGCGGCAACTAGGGGCGCATTTCGCGTACATCATTACAGGCGGCAGATCGTGTGCGGATATGGGTCGCATTATTGAATCTCGCCGTCGCCTTCGCAAGGATGGATTTTTATTCACAAATCTATTTTGGGGCGATGATGGCGAAGTGGATGACCCTCGCGCCGTGCAACAACTAAGAGCCATAGCCCTCATGCGCGAACAAGATTTTAATACTTGCTATTCGCCAGCCCAGGAGCATGTGTCCTGGGGGGATGAAGGGCATTTTCTCTCGCGTACGGATGAATCCTTCTCAGATGTTGAATCACAGTTTCAGAAAACCGTGATTGTTCGCGAAGACTCCGATTTACGTAGCGAAGTTGCGCTGCGTGAGGCAAGACGGCGAAGAAACTACAGGAGAATGGTGTTTTTCCTGGGGACGCCAAGCGCAAATGAACGGTCGAGGACTGCATTCAGGAAATTTCAATCAGCGTTCTTGAATTCCCCGATGTTGCTGGACGTGCTGGCGTGGAAGGCCGACGAGTCGCATTTTCAACCACAGCGGCTTATGGTGCCGTTGTTTCGTGTCTTGCAGGAAGAGTTCTGCGGTATCCGGCCACAGGAAGGTGCGTCTGGGACTGGAACTCTATACATAACACTCAACCGCCAATCTCATGGGTTGCGTCAAAGTGTCCAGTTAGTGATGGCAAAATGCGACTTCCAGCGCAGTTTCACCGTTGCTCTGAATGCTGAAAGTCCAGGAATCTTGACCTTGAAAGGCGAGAACGAATTGTCCGGCATAGACATGGATCTCCCTATACCATTCTTGGACTACATTGACGAAAGGAGTCGAGGGATATTGGGGCACGGACTTCAGCGTGCGTATCAGAACAGGATCGAGGTTCTTAAGGCAAATGTCCTGCGTATTCTACATGACAGCGCGTCTCGCGATTTGGATACCCTTGCTCTTTTACAACTAAAGGCCGATGGTACGTTTTCCATTCCGCAGATTCGAGTCGCGGGTGTTGGCTCTGGACGGAGATTGGAGGTGTTCCAATGAAGAGTTTCCCTGCGGAATTTGAACGTGACGATATGAATCCGTCCATTCGCTTGTTTGGGCGGCGGTTTTCGAACGACCTCCAGACAATGAATGTGCTGGCAGAACTTTTACTTGTTGTTTCTGCCAGCAAGCGGATTGGTGAGGCTGGCCCAGCATTTGTTACTTTCTTTCCGGGTGAAAGTGAACTGGCGGCTCTCCGAAACGGTCGTTCAAGCGTATCATATTCTCCAAAGGCGAGATTAAATCTCAAGCTGTTTTCATTTTTCAACGCGTCAAGTTTGTCAACTCGTCATCCAGTGCATAGAGAACATGCTAAAGAACTTTGGCATGGACTTTCACGTAAAATCAGCATTGACAGCGAGAAAGACAGACAGTCAATATTGCAGACAGTAAGCGCACTATGTCTGGGTTTTCTCGGTAATGGGGCTGGTCGAACATGGTGCGCACAGACGTTTTTGCCGTTTTCTCAATCATTGTTGTGCAGTGAAGAAATATGGAAAGCCACAGAAGCGCGGTCTCGGCCGCCTACGGACTGGGGTGCGATATGCGAGAATTTTTCAAAGTATTTTGAATCAAGTAAACATCGCATTCTAGACCGTAGCGGAGAATCGCTCTATTTACATCTTTGTAGCGCTTTTGCGCGAACGGCCAATGAGGTGGATGAATGGTTGTCTAGTCGTGTCGACTTGAAGGAGTCGCTTCTGCCAGAGGAAAGAGACCCCACTGCACTTTGTCGGAGCTTGTCGAACGCTTTGAGTGATTTTTTCAACGCGACTCCGCGGGGGCTAACCTCTCTTCTGGATTTTATTGACACATCTGTCGAAGTCGACACATCCAAAGCAACTGATTGGGAAGACGGAAGGAATGTTCCACGGTTTGCGGAGTGCGGTTGGGCTCCTGACGACTGCTGGCGGGAAGGCTATCTGTTTGCTGTAGAGCTCAGGCGGCTCCTGTCTGCGAACATAGATGTCATGGACAAGATAGAGATGCTGGAGATTGCCTGCGCACTGCAAATTCTTCGCATACTCGCCACCCAGACATATCGGCAATCGTCTACACCTGGAGGCACAGGTGACGGGTCCGATTTCCGGCTTCTCCTTTGCGATGTCGGAGATAGGTCCCGAAAGCAGAAGTCATATTCCGAACAGTCTCTTGTCGAACTTTCGCGTGAAATGAAGTTGACCATCAGGAGGCCTGAATTGCAGGAAGGCATTCCGGAGGCAGACAGAGATAAAGTCAACAAGGAAGGCGATGCATACGGGTATAAACTATACAGGAAACTCGGCAAGGCCATCGGAATAATAGTTCCTCCTACCGGTGGGCGGATGAAGGCCACTCTCAACGACAAAGTCTTGCGGTGCCTGGTGCTTACCCTTGTCCCAGGAAAACGTATGACGCTGGACTCATTTAAGCAGCGGCTCAAAGCGCATCATGGTTTTGTGTTCCACCCATACGAATTGACAGATTCCAGAAACTGGTCGGGACGAAAGCAAGAACTTGTCGGCGAACGAGGAGGAGATTCCTGGCTGGAGCGTATGCTGGATGCATCCGGCATGTTCGTTCGTCTCTCGGACGCATGTTCGCTTGTCTGTAATCAATTCGTTCGTACATAATGCCAGCAGAAGGGATCGGTTTTATGAATTTCTACGTCGATACGATTTCGAGGAGAATACAGGCACAGATTGCAGCCATGGAGGCTGGCAAGGGGCGTTTGCAGTTTACAATTCCTGACATTTCTGGCGCAGATGCTGTAGAACTGCTGTCCGACTGCAAGGATCTGTCACTTGAGTATGGTCGCGAGCTGGTCTTCAAGATTGCGGATGAGTGCCGTTCTTCGCCAGATTGGAGTGAAGCGGAATGTGCTACGCTTGTCGGATATTTTGCAGAGGGCAACTTGACGGCATACAGAAATGACATTAGGGAAAATACGTTTGTGGTTCTTTTGGGAACAGCGCTTGCCGTAGATAGCGGCAGCCTGTCCGATTTCTACAAGTGCGGAACAGAGGCTTTGTACGCTGAAGCAATGGAAGGCTCGTTTTCCGGATGGGTCAAGGCTTTTCTTGAACCGTGTGGAATTACGCCTGCCAATGAATGGCGTGGGGCGTGGGATGGAATGCTTGGTGCGTTGATGGAGGAGACGTCGCTTCAGTCGGTTTCTCGTGTCTTGGAGTCTGTACCGGCAGAAGAAGGCGAGGATGGCGAAGAGGAGAAGTTCGCCGCCGTTCTCAGACATCTCGGGCCGTCACTTCCAAATCTGAGTGGCTTTGCCGATCATGCACGAAATCCTGGCCGGAAGACATTTCGCTATTATGTGGCGCAGGCAAGAGGGTTCTTTAACTATGGAGCTTTTCTTGAAGACGCCGGCAGACAGCGTGTGTTGTCCACGCTTAAGGCGTGTAGGGATTCTGAAACGCAACCTGATGTTGATCCTTCGCCATTTGCGTCACTTTGCGATTTGCTCGATGCGATTGAACGTTATGTGAGCGTGCATGACACAACGGACATTGAGGCCTTAAGAAAAGTGGATTTCGTAATGGTAATTGACAAGATCCTTGGATTCAGGCCAACGAGGGAAACCGCTGCACGTCGCGACAGAAATCCGCTCAAGAAAATGACGGGTTCGCCGCTGGAAGTGATTCTGCGTGGGATATGGTTGACGCTAGGCGAATTTTCCAGGAATGCCGAAAGTGAAGTCCGTCCTGGTCGTATTGTGCTTAAGGGTATTATTTATCGGCACGACCAGCCTGATGACGATGTTTCCTGCCGAGAGTATTTGAGGAGAATAATGGGGGGCATCGATTTCATCTTAACGCGGCACCTGGCATTACAATTTTCCGATGCAGGAAGAGTGGTTGTTGACTCCGATCTGCTACCGCAAGACCTTCACCTTAGGCGAGCAGGCGCGTCCGTGCCATATTATGAGTTCCATGTTACTATTTCTGGCGATGAAAATGTTTCCGTGACACGACGTTTTGCCGTTTTGCTGCCGGACATTCACCCATATCGGCTTGCAGAGTCGCTGATCGAACGTGCACAAGAGGCCATTGATGATATTGAGTTGCCGGGAGTTTTGCCGGTTTTCCATCTTCCGTATTACCGTGAACTGTTTCTGTCTCGCGAAGCCGAAGAGACTGCGCGCGTCTTGGATGTAGCATTGAAAAAGGCCAGTGACGCAGAGCCTTTTATGACCAATTTGTTTACGCCAAACTGGCGAGAGGTCACTTCGGCGCATCCGTTGAGTTCGTTTATAGACGATTTGTCGCTTAAGTTCAGAGGATTTCTGCAAGCAGCGCAAGAAAATGGTATTCCGGCCGCCGTGTGGCCAGATGGCGGGAATCTTTTCGTAAAGTCCTATTTGGACGCTGTTCATGCATACAGTGGCGAGAATGCTGTTGCTTCAACGGCGCACAAGGCAGCGGCCATGCTCATGCGTGGATTCCTTTTCGTCGAACGCCGCGCAGCTGATGACGTCGCCTGGCGGACGGCGAAACACGAATCTTCGGCAATCGTCACAATTCTCCACCCCGCCTTGCTCGAGATGCTTCAGACAAGGTGGGAATTCCTGGTGCAGTCCATGGCGGTGGCGGCGTCTGAGGAATTCAAGCGTGATGCCAATGCGCGGTTTGCCGAGAAACGATGGACCTATTATGAAACGCTCGCAGAGATAAAGTATCCGCTCGTTGGATTGCCCGTGACACAGAACAATGCCTTTCAGCTTATGGCCTCGGGAGACGGTTTTGTGTTCAAGGTAGGAGCTTTGACTCCGGGAAACGAGATGGTTGCCAGCCGGTTCCTCATGCGATACGATGCCGGGCTTGAGGATGAAGAAGAGATTTCCGAGCAGACAATGTTCAGGGAGTCAAGCGAGTCAAGGCTGTTGGACAGGACTCTGCGAGATTTCTTCAGGATGCACAACAGCGCCAGAGACGGATTGTCCGTAGCCGTGTACAGAAATGAAGATGTCCAGGCGGTGCTTGCAGGAATCCATTCGTTCCTGAAAAAGTTTCTTGAATCAGATGCCGGCATTCCAATTAAGGATCGCATTGAAAAGTATGCGTTCCGCCTGACTGTTTTTTCGGAGGCTACGGACACAAGTGCCGTGTCGCAGATGCTTTCAGCCTGGCAGGAATACATCGAATCGGAAGACGAAGAGGATGCCCATTACAAGGGGTGCCGCATTTCCGTTGCACATAGATTCGTCGTTCCTGACGAAGGCGGGTGCGCAAAGTTGGCTGACGTGATAAGAAACGAAGTTGATGCTGACTTGTTTGTGCTCTATAATTTCATTCGTCCTGACAGCAAAGGCTGTCGGTTCGCAGAGGTTCCCCCGCCTTCGGACATAGAAGTCGGGCGCGCAAGATTCCCTGTTATCGAGCAGGCACAGTGTGCAAGCACGGATCCTGACGATGTGTTTCACCGGTCATTGATCATAAGTAATCGTCAATTCAAGATTGCAAGTGGGCATGTAAACTTGTCGAGAAGAGTGATCGACAATGCCATTCGCCAGGATGTGCACAGCATTGTCTTGGCTGATGGTGACTTCTCGCCGTGGCGGTGTGTCGTGGATGCCGCGCATGAGTCGGCCGAATGGGTAGTGGCGATTGATCCGCTTGTGGACAGGATGCTGATAGGACAGGATTGTGACGAGCAACGAAGGCCTAAGCGGGAGTTGATAGGTTTTGGTTCTGGCGTTGGCAAGCATGGAGAAAGCAATTTCACGATTTCCACCCAGCGATACAGAATCCATGAGTTGCATGAGCGGCTTCTTCGTGCTATGCGAGGAGTGTTCCCTTATGGATCTCCTGAAAGGGATGAAATAATTGCGGCGCGGTTGCTTGATGAGGCACGGGAACTTTCGGGTCTTTCAATTGTCAGGGCGGTCGGGCCTGGTGAATACGTCCGAGATTTCCTCGCCTATGGCATCATGCATCGAATCTTGCCTGTCGGCGGATCGCGATATTGCGATAGATTGTTCTCGATAGACGCATATCGGCATTGGTTTGAGTTTTCGGAAAATGAGCGCATGCGACCAGATTTGCTCTGGTTGCGGGCGGACATCGGAGAGGACGGCAGGTTCCATATTTCTGCGCGACTTGTAGAATGCAAGATGGGCGGAACGCAGTTTATGGCTGGATATCTGGAAAAGGCGTTCCAGCAGATTGAAAACGGATTGCGCGTGTTGTCGCCATTGTTTGCTCCGTCTGCATCGGGTGAGATTCACGCTCGTCCCGATGCACGATATTGGTATTTGCAACTCCACAGGATGATTGCGTCGGCTGCGACCAACATTCGAGATGTCGATTTCCATTCCTTTCTACGTGCCATGGAACGGCTAGCGGACGGAGATTTTGAGATTGAGTGGGGGGCGGCTGTATATTCGTTCATCACGGATGACTGTGGCGATGGCAAGTTACATAAAGTTGACGCGAAGGAACTGCATGTGGGTACGACAGGCTTGTATATGGTCAATGCCTATCAAGCTGCATATGCATTCATTTCGGAACTATGTTCCGTAGAGACATTTGACAGGAGTTGCTGGGATGAGGAGATTGTGCTGAGCGGCGAAAACACTGAGCCAGGTTCCTTCTCCTACCGTGACGATTATAGTCAAGAAGAGAATGATGAACTTGATCAGCCTGTGGCTGATGGCAAGTATGATGATAGTCTGCCAACATGTCAGGATGCGGGAGCGTGTGGGCAGGACGGCAGCGACGAACATTTGCCAGAAGCCAATGTCCACGTATCACAGCCCAATGCCGTATCTCAACCTGCGCTCGTAGGTTCGCGGCCTCCACTGCCGATGTCTGGTGGACATGCTGAAGAAAGCCCGATCCCTGCTCGAGTATTCCTTGGAAAGACGAGATCGGGGAAAGACGTATACTGGGAATTTGGACATCCGCAACTGACGAATCGGCATTTCTTGATATTCGGGAATTCTGGAACAGGTAAGACGTATGCGATTCAGGCAATTCTTGCCGAGCTATCGAGACTTGGGCAGAATAGCCTGATAGCGGACTACACCAATGGATTTATAAACCAGCAATTGCAGGCTAAGTTCCTATCGGGGGTCAACCCATATCAGCATGTGGTGAAACGGTCTGGGGTGCCGATCAGTCCGTTTAGAAAGGCTTCTGCTGACGATGGGTGTGGCGGGATGCTGGAGGAGTCTGAGATGGATGTCGCAACTCGCGTGACATCAATTTTTGATTCAGTGTACAACCTTGGCGATCAACAAAAGAGTATCTTGGTAGATGCAATCCAGGCGGGCATGTTGGCGAATCCGTATTTTGGCATGTCAGATGTTATCCCGGCGCTTGAAGGCATGTTGGGCGACGAGGTTCATCCTCAGTCGTCGTTAAGATCCGTCATTAGCAAGTTGAGGCCATTCGTTGCGGCAAACCTTTTTAGGAGTGGCACACCGACGAGTTGGGATGACATCTTTTCAGATTCCGAGCATAGATGTCAGATATTGCAGATGACTATGCTTGACCGTATGACCTATCTGCTCTTGACGGAGTTCGTCCTCTGGGATCTTTATGCAAAGGCACGAACATCGTGGCAGGAGACGATGCCGCACGTTGTGGTTCTTGATGAAGTTCAGAACCTTAATCAAGATCTTGATTCGCCGCTAGGTAAGTTTCTGACAGAAGGGCGCAAGTTTGGACTTTGCCTTGTAGCGGCTACACAAACACTGAGCAATTTACGCGACGACGAGAAGGCGCGCTTGTTCCAGGCAGCCCACAAACTTTTCTTTAAGCCAGCTGATTCGGAATTGAGACGGTATTCTGAATTGGTTAAGACAGCGGCGCGGTCTGGATCGGTTGACGACTGGAAGGCAAAGCTTTCTTCGCTTTCACGTGGAGAGTGCATATCCATAGGCCCATCGGTAGAAGGGACTATGCTGCGCGACAAGGTCAATATAGTCAAAATTTCGACGTTTGAGGAACGCGGATTGTAAACTCATAAAGAGAGGAAAGAGAGCCATGATTACGAAGCGTGTTAAATGGCAGCCAGGAGTTCTTTCGGTGGCGGACTTCCTTGAATCGAGTGAAAATGGCAGATTGGAGATACAGCCGGATTTCCAACGCAAAGAGGTTTGGAGCAAGTCTGCCAAGATAATGCTCATCGATTCAATTCTTTGGAATGTGCCAATGCCGAAAATCCTAGTCCAGACATTGATCAAGGGTAGGAGAAGACACATGATTGTTATCGATGGTCAACAGCGGTTGACGACAATACTTGGGTTTGTGCGAGATAAATTTGCCCTTGAGGCACCTTATGAAGGTCGTTATTTGTCAAAGACATTCTCCCGACTCCCCAAAAAGGTACGAGATCAGATTCTTTCGTATCGATTGGATGTCAATGAAATCGTGAATGTTGACAAATCGGTAATTCGGGATATCTATTCCAGAGTTAATAAGTACAATGTCCAATTGACAAAACAAGAATTAAGGCGGGCCGATTATCCTGGTGCATTCTTGCAGCTTTCCGAAGAATTGGCTTCTAATAAATTTTTTGAGGAGAATCGCATCTTTACTTTTGCAAATACTAGGCGAATGGGGGATGTCGAATTTGTGTCTGAACTATTAATGTTGCTGTTGGAGGGTCCACAAGAAAAGAAAGAGAATCTAGATGTGTTTTACGAAAGGTACATGAAGTGGAATGTGCCGCAAAAGACGGCGATCGCTAAAAGGTTCAAAATTGCGTTGGAACAAATTGGAGAGATATGGCCAGGAGATGGTATTCCTGGGATGTTGCCGCCGTTCTTCAAATCTCGATTCAAACAAAGGGCTGACTTCTACGCCTTGTTTAATGCTATAGATGATTTAGCATGTAAGGGATGTGCCCTAGAGGGGAAAGACCTGTCGGCACTGCGCAAAGATTTAGCTTTTCTTGACAAGAGAATTGAGCCGGAATCTGAAATCCAGCTTTTCAGAAAATATGCTATTCAATGTGTATCCCAATCAAACACGATAGGCAGTCGCAAGTGGCGGCGTAATGTCCTGACGGCATTCTTGTCTGGAACATATACGAATGCGTTTCCTGATATGCAGACATGTCGGGCGTTTCATAATATACTCATCGACGCAAAATTGCCGTTTGGAGAAACACGATGCCCCGTGTGTGAGAAATTGCACAAAATTGGTGCCATATCTTCGCGAGACGTGAAATTGGGATGGCGTGTTAGTGAGAGTTGTCATCAGTTGTCTAATGCGGTGTTAATTCATCGAAGGTGCTTGGAGTCTGCAGAAGGGAGATATTGTTTCTCGTCGGACGAATACGCAACCGGGGAACTTGAGGATGATGAGTTCAGGGCAGGAGAATAGGTCATGGTAACGCTGCAACACAAACGGAGCCCTAGCAAAATAGACTATTACAACATCGATGAGATGGTGAGTTGCCAATTGAACAATGGCTCGGAAGCGAGATTTGAAATCGATGCAGGGCATTTTTTGGGAAGTGGGGGCAATGCGATAATTTATCAGTGTAGTGATTCTGTAACGGGCGAACCATATGCAATAAAGATTCAAGTCGCTACTGATGGAGAACGAAAGACGCGCTTTATGCGCGAGGTGCAATTGCTCATGGAATTGCACCATGAGCAACTGATGACTGGCATTGCGACTGGCAGTCTGGAGATGGAGAAAAAGCAGCAGAAAAAGCTCCACCCTTTTGCAATCATTCCGTTGGCGGATCAAAATCTTGGTCGCGTTATCAAGACTCGTCCGTCTCCTCCGTCATTTGAGTTTCTTGCTGGCCAGTTTAGAGGTCTTGCGGAAGCACTTGCGGTTTTACATGAGCGTGCAATTCATCGTGACATAAAACCGGAGAACATATTGGTTCACAATGACACTTGGATATTGGCAGATTTCGGTTTGTGCAAGTTTCTCAAGCCAAAGAAAGGCGAGATAGATATCACAATGGAGGATGAAAAAGTTGGGCCAAAGTATTGGATGTCACCGGAATCCATGAATCGTGTGGTTGGGAATAACGATGAAATAACGAAAGCATCAGATGTGTTTCAACTTGCTGCTGTATTTTGGTTTGCTGCCACAAAGCGCCATCCAACTGGCATAGTTAGAGAAAAAGACTGGAAGGGACCGCATAAAATGTTTGAAGTTATTGAGTCTGCACTATCGCACGATCCACAATCTCGCCCTCAAGACGGGCATGAGTTTCATGAACGCATCAAAGCCGCACTTGTATGAGGGCAATGGCCTAATGGCAATCGCAGGTTTAAGTGGAATTCCGAATGTTGGTCAAAAAACAATAGTTTACGAGGAGGTTTAAGATGAAGCTACTGTACATATACATTAAGTATCGTGATGGGTTTAAACGTATATTTGAGGATGATATAGAATTCAACTTTGATTCAGAAACGCGGTTTAGATATGATGGGAACAATCTTGAGAAGATTGATAGTGTTGGCGTATTACCAAAGGGATTCTTTTCGGTTTTGCCCGAGAATAGTGCATCACCAGTTGTAGATAGCGTTTCTGTCGTGGCAGGTGGGAATGGCGCCGGCAAAACTTCTATTGTTGAAGTACTGCTTGATCTTAAACAAGAGACGCCGCAAATATCTAAGTTTGAAATGTATATCGTTGTTTACCGTTTGCGCGGGAACGACGATTGTCTTTGTGATAGCAATATTCCAGATTTGCAATTGCCCGTTGGGGTGATAAAAAGCGAGAGGGGGAATGTATTATTCCCGGCGGCTAAAACTTTTCAAGAAGTTCCATTAGTGTACGTGACACCGCATTTTACACCGTACACATTGACCGAGCCGCCAAATCATATAGAATCGTTTTCTGATCTTTCCACTGGTGGCTTGATGAAGACGATAAATGAAGACTATTATAATCCGCGCGGCGCAGAGCTGCGTGATATAAAATTTCAGGACCCCATAGGTGCCTATCAAACAGAACAAACCAAGTGGGCATTGTCGTTTGCCCATGCGAAACAAACTCTTCCGCCAGAAAAGAAGGTGAGCGATGAAGACGTTGATGATAAGCTGCCGCGTTTAAAACCGATGGGGGTTCGGATTTCCATCAGTAAGGTAGCATTTCAGAAGTTGAGAAGTTCTCATACGGACGAGAATGTAAAAAGCATACTTCAAAAGATAGAGTCGACGGACAGTAACTTTTTTGAAAATGTATTTTATGCCTATGTGGGCCTATATGTTAATGATAATAATGAGGCGATGTCATCTACTATCATCAATAAGAATAACAAGTCTGAGTTAGAGGCATGGAATCGGTTCTGCGAATACAGAAATGATTTAATGGGATTATTTTCAGGAGAGGAACCGCCGGATGAGATAGGTATTATAAAGTTTCTTGATAACGGGAAGACATATCAGAAAGATGATCATGTGGATCATGTTCGTATGTTCTTTAGGCATCTACATAAATTGCATGAATTAATACCAAGTGGTGACTTCAGTAATCTCATTCCTGTCGGCAGTTATGACGTTAGCAGAGTATTGACAGAGAAGCATACTTCCCAGTATTTATCTTATGTGCTTGAACTTGTTGACTTGCATTTCAAGGCAAAGTCTATTGTGCCATTCTTGGATTTTGATACAGAGCCCAGAATGTCAGCGGGCGAACGCGCTTTCTTTGACACATGGGGTCGTTTATATCATCATTACAGAGAGTCTGTTGATATGCAGAACATAGTCCGCAGAGAAGGGCCCTTTGATATTTCAGTGCCGTCAACCTGGCCAGAGGAGGAGGATGTAATTGTATTTTTCGATGAAGCAGAAACTACAATGCATCCAGACTGGCAGCGACGAATTGTACGAGAATCGATTTGGTTCTTTGAGGCGTTTGCGCCCTGGGTACATCCACATATAATATTTGCAACTCATTCTCCTATCTTGCTGTCTGACATACCCGCTGGGAATGTGATTTTGCTTGAACGAACAAAGGGAGGAAAAGGAACTGATAGGAGTAAGGTTCGTACTATTGAAAAAACCAAGGCATTTGCTTCAAATATTTTTGACCTTTATCGCGATTCGTTTTTCTTTAGGACCGGAGGCACGATGGGGGCGTTTGCTATGTCAAAGGTTGATGCAGTGCTGAAGAAACTTAACGAGTGTGGGACAGTTGAGGATGAGCAAGAAATAGATGATGTTTTGCAGCTCGCAAAGTTGATAGATGACCCTTTCATTTCAGGGGTTATTTGGAAGCGTTTGGACGCTTTCGTGGGAGATGATGGTGATGGTAATTTTATAAAACAGATCAAAGATGAAGCGAATGAGGAGGGGGCATGAGGCGGATTGCTATTCCTGAAGAAGCGATTAAACGTCACAAGGAAACACTCGGTGAGAATTTGCTGCCATTCTTGAAGCGTCTCGCTAACGGAGATAGAGTTTCATGGAATACAGTCAAGAAAAAAGAGGAGAAACATCGAGAGAAAATTTTGGGAGTTCTACAAAATAGGTGTTGCGTTGCATATTGGGAGTGGGTTTATTCTCAGTTTAATTCGTACGATATCTTAATAGCAGAGCCGGCACGCCTAGCAATGTTCGCAAGGGAGAGTGCCAATAAATTTCAGGTGCTGGGGAAGAGAGAGAGGAAAGCTGTTCTTGAGGTAACAACGCGTTTGTTTTCATATAATAGTTTCCGAGAAGGGAAAATTCTATTATCAGCAAAGAAGGAGAGCGCTTACAATATACAATGGTTTAGCCCGTCAGCGGGGAAGCGAAAAACGAAAAAAACGAGAGAGCATGAAGATGAGTTCAAGTCGTGGGATGGATGGGGCATTGCAGAATTTGTGAGGTTGGTGGATGTGCGGTATTGTCCGTACTGCAATGCGGAAACCGTTGGCATGGCTCATTTGTCCGCAAGTAAATTCATTTCGGACATAGATCATATCTTCCCCAAGAGTGTTTATCCTCTTTTGTCCTTGTCTTTGTATAATCTTGTTCCCGTTTGCAATCGATGTAATTCACGGTTTAAGAAAGACGAGAACATGCTAGAGTTGTGGAATGGACATGACCCACTTCCGGAGTTGCATCCGTATGTCCATAACATTTACAAGCACATAAGATTTGACTATAAACCCACCAGCGTCAGCAAAATGTATCTAAAACCTTATTCAAAAGGCCCCTTGACTGTTGTTGCATCGAAACGTTCTGATGTGGAACAGACAAGGGCAGAAAAACATATTGGCCTTTATCACTTAGGGGAAATATATAATGACTTATATTCTAACGAGATCAATGAATTCTTGTGGATTGCATCGATTTGTTCCCTAGATTTTATTGACGTAATGAGTAAGTTGTGTCTTATAGACAAAAATGAGTTTGAGCGTATGTTCTGCCATACATCGCTGGATCCACGCGATATAAATCATTATCGATTCGCAAAGCTGTTTTGCGATTTGCATGATACTGTTTGTTTTGATACTTCTGATGAAAACAAGGAGCGTATCATGAGAAAGTTAAAGAATAGATTTAGAGCTCGGCGGAATCGGGGGAGTAGTGCGTCAAGTGGTAAGTGAACAATTTATACATGGATATATGTGTCTATGTTGGTGTGACGGAAAAGGAAAGGCGCAGTAGTATCCGAGGGTCGGCCCCCATTGGTGGACTTCGTGATAAAGTTGCTGACCTATTTTATCATTTTCCATAGTGGTTTTTGCCGCGGATATTGAGGTTTGCCGCGGTATTTGGTACAATCTGCGCCGGAGGAACGCATGGGACTGGTAAAAACAAGAAGGCTTGCGGCAATGCACAAACACCAGCGTGCCAAGGCCGCGATGAAGCCGCCGACGAAGGGCGCGTTCCGTTCCATTCCGGGGAAAGCCGGGAAGGGCAGAGCGCGGGTAAAATGAAGGTCGCGATTCTTTCTTTCTCTTATAAGCGCGGGTTGCCGGAGGACAAGACTGGCAACGGCGGAGGCTTTGTGTTCGATTGTCGTGCGATGCCCAATCCATATTGGGAGGAGAGCTTGCGTGGTTACACCGGGAGAGACAAGCCTGTTGTCGACTTCTTTGCCCGCTTCCCTGGCGAGGTAAAACGTTTTCTCGACGCGGCGGAATCTCTTGCCCGCCAATCAATCGAGGAATATATGCGCGATGGCCGCGGGCATCTGCAGATCGCCTTCGGATGCACCGGTGGGCAGCACCGTTCCGTCTATTTCGCAGAGCGAATGGCTGAGCGATTGCGCGGCATTGACGGCGTTGAAGTTGAGGTCGCGCATGCGGCAATGTCGTATTGGAAGACAGCCACAACTCCCGTCGGCAATCCGCAAGCGCATCTAAGTGGCAGCCCCCTCTGAGATTTTGGGGATCTTGGGGACAAGCCCCATCAGATTTTGGGGACAGACCCCATCGGCAGTGTTGTTTTTGTTGAGAATTTGACGTTTATTGCAACTTATCTGCCTTCGTGCGTGGGGACAGACCCCATTGTCTAGTACTCGAATCATCTCCTGTTTCTCCTGCTCTTTGTGGCTAAAAACCGACAAGCACAGAATCAACTTCCTAATTCTACACGATCTACATGTTCTACACGGCTCAACAGACTTCCGTGGATTTTTGGGGACAGACCCCATTGGTGGAGTAGCGGCGCGGCGGATTTTAGTTGAATATCTACACTTTCTACACTTCTACACGGCTCAACAGACTTCCGTGCATTCTGTGTATTCCATGGTTAAGGAGATTTTGAGGACAGACCCCATTGGTGGAGTAGCGGCGCGGCGGATTGTGAGTTGAAGCAGCTCCGTGGAGTGATAAAACAGTTGCTGACCTGTTTTATCATTTTCCATAGTGGTTTTTGCCGCGGAGATTGAGGTTTGTCGCGGCAGTTTGGTATAATACGCGGCGGAGGAACGCATGGGACTGGTAAAAACAAGAAGACTGGCGTATCCGCCCCTTGTGGGGGTTCGCGACCCATGGGGAAGCGAACACGCTGAGCGGAGCGAATGCCGAGCAATGCACAAACAGCAGCGTGCCAAGGCCGCGATGAAGCAGCCGATGAAGGGCGGTGCTGGGAAGGGCGGTGGCGCGTTCTGGTTGCGCGACGGATGCACTGACAAAGGAAAATAGATGAAGAAGTTGTTGATAGGCGTATGCATTTTGGCGGCAGTGTTTGTCGCCTTTGTTGCGGGGCTTGGCCAAATTAGGAGTATGACATGGAAACATACGGGATAAGCATTGACAAATTCTTGGCGACCGACGCCGGGATTGTGTATTTGGACATCCGGGATCGGATTCTGCCCTACTTGCGCGCGCAACATGAAAATGCAGAACGGGCATGTGTGAACATAAGGAGCAAGCTGAAGACATTTGATGAGGTTCGCTCTCGGCTTGACGATGTGGGGGCTGCATTGTCGGAGATTTCACGGATATGCGATGGCGACCTTGGCGGAATTCCCTTTCGCGAGGCGGTTCTTGGAAGGCACGATGCGGAGCCTTGTGCTGACGATGTTAATGCGGCGTGTGATGCATTTGCGAAATGGGCGCAAAACGCAAATGTCGGCATGGATGGTCTGCGCAAGGTGCTTGACAGTGCATGTTCCGAAAATGAGGAGGGTAGGAAGTGCATGGAGGAATTCGCAGGTGTGTTCCGATGCGCAACAGACTTCTGGAGCACGGCAATGGACGTCTATATTTGCGACTACGTGTTTGAGAATGTGGAAATGAAGTTCAAGAAGAAAGTCTGCAAGGACATCATAAAGTTCTTGCCAAATGCCATTGTCAGGGGAAAGGCTTTTCTCGATTTGTACGGTCATGGAAAATTCGATTTCGGAAAGAATACGGAATTTATCCTTACGCGAGCAGAAGAGGTTGTTGAGGCGGCCGACAATCGGTTGAAAGTCTATCGAGAAGCAAGGAACTTCGCGGATAAGTTCGGGATGCCTGCCGCGTTTGAACAATGGAAACGCGGTCTTGAGATTTCAAGGCAATTGGCGGAGCAGTCGCATTAAGGTTGAGATGTATGGTATGGAAACGGGAGAAGCGGTATGTATGGAGACAAGATAGACAGCAAGGATAAGTTGGCAATGGAACTGTGCGAAGCGCTTGACATGTGCGCAGAGAACAGCTATCCCGTGATTGACCTTACGGGTCAGACTGTGTCAATTGTTTTTGACTCGGCATACGTTGACCCAGAGGTAAACGAAGGGTTGCACGGACATGAAGTTGTTGACATTGATCCGATAGACTCACACGAGGGTTTCAGAATTATGGAGAATTTCGCCATGTCCCGTTCAGATGGGCAGGCGAGACGGCTTGCTTACGCGCTTTCGATGAAACATCCGTTCAAGCGGTTTCGCATGGCGCTTGCCGACATTGGCATAACGGACGAATGGTACGCATACAAAGCCGAGGAATATTTGTGGCTTGCGAAGGAACGGCTTGAGTGGAGCTCGGTAGACTTTGTGGATGGAAGGATTGTCTGCGGAGACAGAAAGAAAATCCGCACTTATCTTTGTGAATGTGTGGACGATTAGCGATTTTGGGAAAACAGGTTGCTGACCTATTTTATCATTTTTCATAGTGGTTTTTGCCGCGGATATTGAGGTTTGTCGCGGCAGTTTGGTATAAGAGATTTTGGGGACAGACCCTATCGGCAGTGTTGTTTTCGTGGAGAATTTTGCGTTTATTGCAACTTATCTGCCATCGTGCGTGGGGACAGACCCTATTGTCTAGTACTTGAATCATCTCCTGTTTCTCCTGCTCTTTGTGGCTAAAAACCGACAAGCACAGAATCAACTTCCTAATTCTACACGATCTACATGTTCTACACGGCTCAACAGACTTCAGTGCATTCTGTGTATTCCGTGGTTAATGGTTTTGGGGACAGACCCCATCGGCGGTGTTGTTTTCGTGGAGAATTTGGCGTTTATTGCAATTTATCTGCCTTCGTGCGTGGGGACAGACTCCATTGGTGGAGTACTTGAATCATCTCCTGTTTCTCCTGCTCTTTGTGGCTAAAAACCGACAAGCACAGAATCAACATCCTAATTCTACACGATCTACATGTTCTACACGGCTCAACAGACTTCCGTGGATTTTTGGGGACAGACCCCATCGGCAGTGTTGTTTTTGTGGAGAATTTGACGTTTATTGCAACTTATCTACCTTCGTGCGTGGGGACAGACCCCATTGGTGGAGTACTTGAATCATCTCCTGTTTCTCCTGCTCTTTGTGGCTAAAAACCGACAAGCACAGAATCAACTTCCTAATTCTACACGATCTACATGTTCTACACGGCTTAATAATTGCGGTCGCGGTGCGGCATTTTTTGGTATAATGCGCAAACGAAAGGAGTTTTAAAATGGGAAGCAAATGTAGGCATTGCGGCAGTTCGAGTTATGGTCGTAGCTGCATATACAGCCCGAACAAGACCCACGAGCACCGCGACGACGAAAAGCACTGCGAGTGGTGCGGCAGCACAAGCTACGGGCGCAGCTGCATATATGCTCCGGACAAGGTGCACCGGCACGGTCCCGGCGGGAACAAGTGCATCTGGTGCGGTTCGACGGCGAATGGCTCTGGCTGCATATATTCGCCGACGCGTCGCCACGAGAAGTGACAGCTATGAATTTCAAGATAGTCAGCGGAGGGCAGACTGGCGTGGATCGTGCGGGGCTTGAGGCCGCGATTGCGCTTGGGCTACCTTACGGCGGATGGGTTCCGAAGGGGCGCCGCGCCGAGGATGGCACGGTCCCGCTGAAGTATGCCGGAATGCAGGAGCATACGTCAAGCAACTACGCGGTGAGGACGAAGGCGAACGTCAGGGATTCTGACGCAACGCTTATTATTGCGCCGAGCTTGCCGCTCTCGACAGGAACCATGCTGACGCTGCGGACTGCAGAGCGGCTTTTAAGGCCTCACCACGTGGCTTGCCTTGGCGCTGCGAACGCGATGGACGAGACGGTGCGGTGGCTTCAGTCGTTTCAGCATGTCGAAAGGCAGTTTGTCCTTAACATCGCCGGCCCGCGAGAATCAGGCGCCCCTGGCATACAGAAACAGGCAACGGAGTTCCTTTGCCAACTTCTCTCGCGATGATTTTGGTATGAGCATCCGAGGGATAGACCCCATTGGCGGAGCTTGAGTGATGGCGTAGCGGTTAGATATTACCATTTCCGTTACCATTTCCGCACGCATTTCTGTTACCATTTCCAGGTGAATTGCAAGTGAAGTGAGTCAATTTTCTGAAGATGGTTCCGATGGGTCTCGGGAGCAGTTCAAAGACTTTCATGCTGTGTTCCTTTCTTGGGGTTGATGTCGATGTAGGCGCGGCGACCCAGGCTAATACGCCCGGGCTTGGTTGAGGGGCCCGGGCGCCGCCTGGGCACCCCGCCGCGCATTTCGCGATTTCCGTTCCGCTTCATTGTGGATCCTCCCTATGCCGCCTTTGCGAAGGCGGTGTCGAACTCGTACGCGGTCTTGCCGCCGAGCAGCCTGCGGTGGATTGAGTTGATGACGCGCTCGAGCCTGTGCATGTCCGCGCGCGTGCACTTGCCGAAGTCGGTCCCCTTTGGGTACCACCTCCTGACGAAGCGGTTGCAGTTCTCGACGGAGCCCTTTTCCCACGAGGCGTAGGCGCGGGTGTAGTAGACGTTGCAGCCGACGACGGCCTTGATCTTCTCCGGGTCGAGGAACTCGCAGCCGTTGTCGGTCGTGACGGAGCGCACCTTGCCGAGGGCCTTGCGCGCCAGCATCCTCTTCAGGGCCGCGACGACCTCGTCCTGCGTGACGTGCGCCAGCTTCTCGATGACGTAGCGTCTGCTCTTGCGGTCGACGAGGACGAGCAGTCCGCCGGTCCCGTTCGTCGACGAGACGACGGTGTCCATCTCGTAGTGGCCGGACCTGCTGCGCCTGTTCGCGTCCGCCGGCCTGTCGTCGAGCGTGAGCCGCCCGGGAACCGTCATGGCGGGATGGGGCTTCGGGCCTTTCGGCCTCCTGCTCGGATGGTACGGGGTCTCCCCGTACCTGACGCCTACGTCGCCGGCGTTGATGTGCTTGTACCACGTCGACAGGCATGGGATGTGCTGCCATGGCATTTCGTCCTTCATGTGGCAGAGGGCGTCGTACGGCGACAGCTTCTCGTCGACCACGTGCCTCCTGAAGAGGAAGGCCATCTGGTTCGTCACCAGCATCCTGGCTCCCTTGTTCGCGTTGTTCTCGTTGATCACGTCCTGCGCCTTGAAGGGGTCGTATTCGGCGTACTTGCGCCGTCGCCTGTCCTTCGGGTCCGGCACGGCGGCCCCGGTCGCCCCGCGCCGGTATTCGCGCCTCCAGGTCTCGTAACGCAGGCCGTGCTTCGCGGCGAACTGGCGGAGCGTGATCCTGCATCCGGCATTGACGATTGCGTTCCAGTCCGAGGCCAGGGTCTGGCGCTGGCTGAAATTTAGGTGTGCACCGGGCACGTGTTGTGTGGTATAATTTCTCACGGCGTCCCTTCTTGTGGTTGGATGGATTGGTTTTGCAGCTTTCATCATACCACAGATTGCGGCGCCTTTGTTCGTTTTTGTTTCGTGCGCGACGCCCCCTAGGGGGCGTGCCTTCCTCCTTTTCTCCTTCCTCTTCCGTTCCCTGTCTTTCGTCCTTTTTGCCTCCGTTCTCCACCTTGAGACCTTGCCTTTCCGATTTGACTCACTTAATTGTACAACTTTCG
>Ga0265300_10000913_pt1 | contig 29524 bp, 25 predicted proteins | sample AusTroGonzalo_MG_FD_193482 | JGI IMG/M metagenome (GOLD analysis project Ga0265300, IMG submission 193482) | Bovine rumen microbial communities from tropical cattle in Woodstock, Queensland, Australia - Gonzalo_03 | ecosystem: Host-associated > Mammals > Digestive system > Stomach > Rumen ...
CCAAGCACATGTGCATGCAGATGCGTGGCATCGAGAAACAGAATGCCATCACCACCACCAGCGACTTCAGCGGCGCCTTCAACCAGGCCAAGACGCGACAGGAATTCATGAACCTCATACATAACAACCAAACTTGATTAGAATATGCTGAATATCAAACGCAGAGAAAGAAGAATCAACTACGGAGACGGCGAGAAGAATTTCTTCCAGAGGCTTCTCAGCAGTAAGAGCGGACGTATCATCTTCGCATGTGGTATCCTTGTATTCCTGCTGATCTTCGTCTATATCTCCGCACCCACCAAGAAAGAGATGACCAGGGTGATGACTGACAACGTGATGCAGTGTCTGGAAGACAACAGCACATCTAAGGGCGACGTCATCGACGACTTCGTGCATAACCTCGGCTACTCGTTTACGGAGGCCGACACTGCCAACATCGCCCCTGAGATCATCGAGACCTACCACAAGTACAACGAACTGGTGCCCCATCGCCACCTCTTCTACTCCACCGCCTATATCCACAACAACCTGCACCCAGAGGGCATCCGCGTCGGCGTGGGCTTCCTCGGCTTCATCTTCTCTACGGTGCAATACAAAGACCTGCTGCTCGATGTGGAGCCTGTACACAAAGGCTATGAGCAGAAGCTCATCGACATCACGAGTCTCCCAACAGCAGAGGAGACCGACCTGGGCACGAATCCGAATATTACGGAGTACCACTACGAGGCAAATCCAGAGAACTAAATGCGCATCATCGTTTCGCAGGAGATAGAAAGCGTGTGCCCCAACTTCGTGGGGGCAGCCGTCGAGGCACAGGTGGTCAACACCCCCTATCACGCTGCCCTGTGGGACGAGATCCACGCCCTCGAGGCGCGATTCCGTTCTGAGCTCACCACCGAGAGTCTGAAGGAGCTCTCAGGCATCGCCGCCACGCGACGCGTGTATAAAGCCTGTGGCAAAGACCCCTCGCGCTACCGTCCTGCCAGTGAACAGCTCATCCGTCGGATGCTGCAGGGCAAGGAGCTCTATCAGATCGACACGCTCGTCGATCTCGTCAACCTCGCCAGCATCGCCTATGGCTACAGTATCGGTGGCTTCGATGCCGACAAGTTTGTGGGCGACACACTCACCCTCGGTGTGGGTCGTGAAGGCGAGCCCTACGAAGGCATCGGACGTGGGATGCTCAACATCGCAGGGCTGCCCGTCTATCGCGATGCCCAGGGTGGTGTCGGCACGCCTACCAGCGACAACGAGCGTACGAAGATGACGCTCCAGACCACCCACCTCGTGGTACTCATCAACGGCTACGACGGCCAGGAGGAACGCGTGCTCGCCAATGCCCGTTTCATCCAGGAACTGCTGAAGAAATATTGCCAGAGCGACGGAGGGTCCGTCATGCTCTACAGATAAACCCAATATGGCACCAACAATCACCATCCGAAAAAGTCTCATCGCCAGCCTGATGTTCGCAGCACTGACGATGACAGGATGCTGGGGCGGGCAACAGCCGAAAGCCTACGCCAGCCAGCTCACCAGCTCTGACAGCATGTCGATCCAGATGGGCAACTACACGTTGCTGAAATACCACAGCGACCGCTTGGGGTTCGACATCAACTACCCCTCGTTCCTCTACCGTCAGGAGCTGTCTGACGACGCCGGTCTGCAGGAAGTGTTTATGATGGACGACATTTCTGTATCCTTCATGGTCGATTCCCTCCACAACATGTATCGCACTTCAGGCCAGACCCTGATGGCGATGGGAGCCGATCTCGTGGATGTGGGCGACGACTACTCCATCCACGAAGGGCAGGACGAGAAATGGGAGTACTACAGTAAGGTGATCAACAGCGACAGTCTGCGTCAGGTCACTGTCATCCTGCGCTACGATCCCGATCATGCCGAAGCCATGGAGCCCCTCAGAGAATGGGTCCACGACTTCCAACCCACACCATAAGACAATGACGAAGCAATAGAGTGACTATGAGTACGGAATCCATCATCAGACCTGCCACCCAGGCCAACCGTTTCTACGAGGGCAATCCCCAGAGACTCAGTGAGGAGGTGGCCCACTTCCTGTCCAGACATCAGGCGGGCGACACCGATCAGGATGTGGCAGCCCTCATCGTGCCCCATGCGGGCTATTACTACTCAGGCCATGTGGCTGCGAAAGCTTTCAAGCAGCTGAACCCTGAGCGTAAGTACAAACGCATCTTCCTGTTGGGGCCGAGTCATCATGCGTGGCTCGACGGTGCCTCCGTCGATACGAAGGCCGACTTCTATGCTACGCCGTTAGGCCACGTGGCTGTGGACAAGGAGACGGCTCAGGCGCTGATAGAGGCCGACAGCGTGTTCACCTACCAAGAAGATGCCCACGCGCAGGAGCACTGTCTGGAGGTGCAGCTGCCCTTCCTGCAGCAGCAGTTGGGCAAGGTGCCCCCCATCGTACCGATCATCATCGCCACCAACGACTTCGGCCGTCTGAAGCAGATGGCAACGGCGTTGAAGCCTTATTTCAACAAAGAGAACCTCTTCGTAATCAGCAGCGACTTCTCCCACTATCCCAGTTATGAAGATGCCATCAGCATCGACGGCATGACGGGCAAGGCCATCGAGCGTGGCGACGTGCGAGAATTGATCTCCACCGTCGAGGCGAATGCGGCGAGTGGTACCAGCGGGTTGGCCACGAGTGCCTGTGGGCTGTTCGCCATCGTCACCCTCATGCTCATGCTCGACAGCAGCTATGAGGTGAGGCACCTGCTCTACCAGAACTCTGGCGACATCGACCCGCAGGGCCGAGACCGCGTGGTGGGCTATCATGCCTTCGCCATCGTAAGGAAAACGGATCAGCAGGGCGACGAGTTCCTGTTGACAGATGAAGACAAACAACAGCTGAAGCGGATTGCCGCTGAGAGCATCAAGGCCCACTTCGATGGCCAGAAGGTGGATGCCCAAGCGCTGAGCAACGGCTATCCGACCCTCCAGAAGCAGTGCGGCGCCTTCGTGTCGTTGCATAAGAACGGGCGACTGAGGGGCTGTATCGGACACTTCGGTGAGGATGTGCCCCTCTATGAGATCGTGACAGAGATGGCCAGGGCAGCCGCCTTTGAAGATCCGCGCTTCCTGAGCGTGACGCGTGAGGAGTTCGACGAGCTGGAGATCGAGATCTCCGTGCTCACCCCCATGCAACGCATCTACAGCCTCGATGAATTTGAGCTCCACCGTCATGGCATCTATATCCGCAAGGGTTTCCACAGTGGCACCTATCTGCCCCAGGTGGCCGACGAGGTGAACTGGACCAAGGAGGAGTTTGTGAGCCACTGTTCGCAGGACAAAGCGGGACTAGGCTGGGACGGTTGGAAAGACGCCGAGCTCTATGTCTATGAAGCGATCGTGTTCTGATGGAATGTAGGTATTACCAGCTGTTGGAAGATGGCCGGATTGCGTGTCAGCTCTGTCCCCACCACTGTAAGATAGCAGCGGGGAAGACGGGCCTCTGTGGGAGTCGCCGTCACCTGCAGGGCAAGCTGGTGAGCGAGGTCTATGGCCGCCCCTGCGCCCTCGCCATCGACCCCATCGAGAAAAAGCCGCTCTACCACTTCCACCCAGGCACCACCTGTCTGTCGCTGGCCTGTACGGGTTGTAACTTCCGCTGTCTGAACTGTCAGAACCACGACATCTCACAGGCGAAGCCAGAAGAGGTGCCGAGCTACGAGCTGCAGCCCGAGGCGCTGATCGAACTCTGCCGGAAGCACCGTTGTCCTGGTATCGCCTACACCTACACCGAACCCCTCACCTATATAGAATATGTCATCGACACGGCGCGACTGGCGCACGAGGCAGGCCTGTGGAACATCCTCGTGACAGCAGGCTACGTGTGTCAGGAGCCACTCGCTGACCTCTTGCCCTATCTCGATGCGGCGAACATCGACCTGAAATCATTTAGCGACGACATCTATCAGCGGGTGAGTGGCGGCCATCTCGAACCCGTGCTTCAGACCATCCTCGCCATGCGCGATGCAGGCGTGTGGATCGAACTGACGAACCTCGTCATTCCTGGGGTGAACGATGATAGGAAGATGATCGGCAGGATGTGCCAATGGCTGATGGACAACGGCCTCAGCGAAGCCCCGCTGCACTTCAGCCGTTTCTTCCCCCGTTACAAGATGAGCCAGCTGGAACCCACCCCTGTCGCCACCCTCAAAGAAGCTAAGCGGGTAGCCCAGGAAGCAGGCATCCGACATGTGTATCTAGGAAACGTATAAAATCGACCTACCAGATTTTCACTCGCTTTTCCGGTGCGAGATAGAGTATGTCGCCAGACTGGACATCATACAGGCTGACACATTATCATATAGCTGTTATTTGCGTAAAAATTACTTTTTTATTTGCGTGAAATCTCTATTGCAACAAGAAAGTGATTAAAAAGGTGATTAAAGAAAACGGAAATAACTGATTTACAGTTACTTCCGCCTTTCTTTCTGTCGGGATTACTGGACTCGAACCAGCGACCTCGCGCCCCCAGACGTGTGCGCTACCAACTGCGCTCAATAGTCTTACATCTCCAAACTATTCTTATTCAGCAGGAAGTCCATCAGGCCCATCATCAGGATGCCCTTTTCATTGCGCCAGGGCTTGATGTTGTCTTTCACTATGACAATCTTCTTGAAAGAATCATCAATATTATCCAACGATTGAGTTTCCTGATCCTCTTTCTCCTTGTCAGGAATAACCAAGGCAGATTGTATGTAGTAGCGCAGACTTGCCTGATTGACGATGAAGTCCACTTCAAGACGCACTCTCTCCTGCTTCCCGTCTTCGGTTCTCTTCCGGACTTCCACCTGACCGACATCCACCTGATAGCCACGCAAGCAGAGTTCGTTATAGATGACGTTCTCCATGATGTGATTCTCTTCCTGCTGGCGGAAGTTTATCAGCGCATTGCGGATGCCCAAGTCCTCAAAGTAATATTTCGAAAGCGTACCAATGTACTTCCTTCCTTTCACATCAAAACGCTCAGCCTTCCTGATGACAAAGGCCTCTTTAAGATAAAGGAGATACTTGTCGATGGTCTGGCTAGTGATATTTGAGTTCTCAACACTCTTGAATGTATTTGCAATCTTTGTAGGGTTGTTAGGAGATCCGATAGAGGAAGCCAATATGTTGACCAATTCACGCAGCTCCTTGTCATTCTTGATCTTATATCTTTCCAATATGTCTGCCATATATACGGTCTGGAACAGTTTTCGCAGATAGTCAGCCTTTTCTTGGTCGGTGGTGAAAGATAATATTAAAGGAAGACCACCAAAGGTATAATAGTCTTTCCAGGCATCGCTCTTGTCTCCACCCACAGCAGAGTAGTATTCAGTGAAACTTAATGGATAAACCCTTATCTGATGATCACGTCCTCGGAACTCTGTTGCAATATCTGTAGAAAGAAAGTGTGAGTTGCTGCCAGTCACATAGACATCTGCGTTCTTTATATGTAGCAGGCTGTTGAGTACATCAACAAACTCATCAACTTTCTGCACCTCATCCAAAATAATGAAATGCAACTGTTGGCTGGCTATCCTGGACTTGATGTATGCCAGCAATGCATCAGGATCTCTCAACTCCTTATTGGCCCTGTCCTCCAAGTCAACTTCAATGATACGGCTCTCGTCCACCCCTTCTGAAAGCAGATGGTTGTGGAACAAGGTCTTTAACAAATATGACTTTCCGCACCTACGCGGTCCTGTTACTACTTTAATGAATCCATTCTGTCTGGCATTGACCAGTTGGTTCAGATAGCTGTCTCTTTTTATCTCCATCGTACAATGAATTTATGGCACATGTGCCAATTTTTCAGTGCAAAGATACAAATAATTACTGAATATACAACATTTTAGGCTAAAAAAGTGGCACATGTGCCAACTTTTCAGTCTATACTATAAAATTGAGAATAAGAAAAGGAGCTGAAACCCTTTGGTTTTCAACTCCTTCACTTCTGTCGGGATTACTGGACTCGAACCAGCGACCTCGCGCCCCCCAGACGTGTGCGCTACCAACTGCGCTAAATCCCGATCCAATTAGTATGCTTAGCACTGACTCTTCGTCGAATGCGGGTGCAAAGGTACATACTTTTTGCGAAATAGCCAAATTTTTAACCAACTTTTTTCTTTTAAGTTATAATATCATAATTTCAAGGGCGGATTTTTGCTTATACCGATTATTATAAGTAACTTTGCATTCGCAAAACTGAATCATGTAAATGGAACAATATAGACTTACGGCACCACAACGGCTTGACGCTACCGTCGAGCTGCCTGCCTCTAAGAGCATATCCAACAGGGCACTGATCATCTACGCACTCAGCGGGGGCACCCATCTGCCCGAGAATCTCAGTGACTGCGACGATACGAATGTGATCATCAAGGCACTCCGGGAGATGCCTGAGGAGATTGATATCATGGCTGCTGGTACGGCCATGCGATTTATGACAGCCTACCTGAGTGTGGTGCCTAACGAAACGCACGTACTGACAGGAACGGAGCGCATGAAGCACCGTCCGATCGGCATCCTTGTGGATGCCCTGCGCCTGCTTGGTGCCGACATCTCGTACGTGGGCGAGGAGGGCTATCCCCCACTCCGTATCAGCGGCAAGCACCTGGAAGGCGGCCTGCTGGAGATACCTGGCAACGTGAGCTCGCAGTATATCTCTGCCCTGCTGATGATCGGTCCGACGCTGAAGAAGGGGCTCACCCTGAGACTCATGGGCCACATCATCTCAAGACCTTACATCGACCTGACACTGTGGACGATGCGGGAGTTCGGCGCTGAAGCCGACTGGACGGCTGCCGACACCATCACCGTGAATCCCAAACCCTATCAGGACCGCCCCTACTTCATCGAGAACGACTGGAGCGGTGCCAGCTACTGGTATGAGGTGATGGCACTGACGCAGGACGAGGAGGCCAAGATCAGACTGTCAGGCCTGATGGACGGCTCGAAGCAAGGCGACTCCGTGACAAGATATATCTTCAGTCTGCTGGGCGTGAAGAATAAGTTTCAGACGAAGAAGGTGGGCATCCCCCAGACGGTGACTCTGGCCAAGAATGGCCGTTGCGTGCCGAAGCTGGAGTATGACTTTGTGAATTCGCCCGACCTGGCACAGACGTTCGTCGTGACCTGTGCCGCCAAGGGCATCCCCTTCCATTTTACAGGGCTCTCGACCCTGAAGATCAAGGAGACAGACCGTATCAAGGCACTGAAGACGGAGATGCGGAAGCTGGGCTTCGTGCTGAAGGATGTCAACGACAGTGAGCTGATCTGGGACGGGGAGCGCTGTGAGCCTGATTTCGAACAGGGCATCGACACCTACGAGGATCACCGGATGGCACTCTCGATGGCGCCTTTCGCCTGTATCCACCCAGGACTGATCATCAACAATCCGCAGGTCGTGACGAAGTCGTATCCCCATTTCTGGGACGACCTGAAGAAAGCAGGCTTTGAGATAGAAGTGAGAAGTGAGTTATGAGTTTTGCAATCGTGTGCATCGGTATGATTGTGGCCATCGGCGTGATAGCCTGGATAGCCAACCACTTCGACAAGGGTGACGACACGATCACCGTAGCTCACGACTGCGCCACCTGCACCGCTGCCCAGGAGGGCGACTGCAAGATTCACTGTCTGTTAGAGGAGAAGAAACGCAAGGAGGCTGAAGACCAAGGAGGCACATGCACAGGAGATGGCACATAGCACTGATCGCAATCTTCGCAGCAGCCGCCATCGGCTGTTCGACCAAGAAAAACACCGTCGGCTCGCGCCGATGGCACGCGTTTAATGCGCGCTATAACACCTATTTCAACGGTTCGCAGGCCTTCATCGAGGGAAACCTGGAGAAGGAGAAAGGCCATCAGGACAACTTCACGGAGATGTTGCCCCTCTACCCTGTGGCCAAACGGGAGAGCCGCGAGATCGGCAAGAGCCTCTACGACCGTGCCATCGAGAAGAGCGAGAAGGCCATCCGCCAGCATAGCATCAAGGTGAAGCCAGAGTGGAACAAAGACCGCAGGAAGACTGCCAAGGATCGTGAGTGGTTGGGGCGCAGGGAGTATAACCCCTTCCTCTGGAGAGCGTGGCTGCTGCTGGGTAAGGCGCAGTTCCAGGAGGGTGCCTTCGAGGAGGCTGCTGCCACCTTCACCTATATGACCAGACTCTACCACACCCAACCCCTGCAGTACGGACTCGCCAGAGCATGGCTCGCCAAGTGCTATACGGAGCTGGGCTGGCTGTACGACGCAGAGGACGTGATCCGTAACATGAGCCGCGACTCGATGGATTTCAGGGCGGTGAAGGACTGGGATTACACCTATGCGAACTATTATATCGCCCAGCGCGACTATGAGAAAGCGGTGCCGTATCTGCGGAAAGTGATCAGTCATGAACGGCGTCGCGTGCAGCGCGCCAGGGAGTGGTATCTGATGGGACAGATCGAGACCCTGTTGGGGCACCGCGAGAAGGCCTACGAGGCCTATCAGCACGTGATCAGGAACCACCCGCCCTACGAGTTGGAGTTTAATGCCCGCATCTCCCAGACAGAGGTGATGCCAGAGGGCAGCAAGCAGAAGCTCAGCAAACTGAGACGGATGGCGCGCAACGATAATAACAAGGAGTATCTGGATCAGGTGTATTACGCCATCGGCAACGTGTATTTGACGGAGCGCGACACCATGCAGGCGATAGCCGCCTATGAGAAAGGTAACCAGAAGTCGGTGAGACACGGTATTGAGAAGGGTGTGCTGTTGCTGGCATTAGGTAACCTCTACTGGGACAAGGAGCGCTATAACGATGCCCAGCGCTGTTACGGCGAGGCCATCGGCCTCCTGGATAAGGAACGGCCTGACTACGAGACGCTGGCCCTGCGCTCGAAGGTGCTCGACGAGCTCGTGCCCTATACGGACGCCATCCATCTGCAGGACTCGCTGCTGCTGTTGTCGGAGATGCCTGAGGCCGACCGCCTGAAGGCCATCAACCGCGTGATCGACGCCCTGAAGAAGAAGGAGAAGGAAGAGCGCGACGCCCTGTTGGCTGAGGAAGCCGAACAACGGCAGAGCGAGCAGATCGAGCAGGCGGACTTCGGACAAAGGCAGCCTCAGCCACTGCCGCCTACCCCACAGGGGATGCAACAGGGCAACGGCCAGTGGTATTTCTATAATCCCGTGGCCGTGAGTCAGGGTAAGATGACGTTCCAGCGACAATGGGGTAAGCGCGAGAATAAGGATAACTGGCAGCGCAGCAACCAGACGGTGATCGACCTGGCAGAGCCCGTGAAGCTCATCGAGCCAGCCGATCTGACAGAACCAGCAGCGCCAGCCGAGCCAGCAGACAGCTTGGCCTCTGACCAACCAGAAGGGCCAGCAGGGGCAGAACAGCCAGCAGCGACAGATCAACCAGACAGTCTGGCCCAGCAAGCCCAACTGGATCCCCATGAGCCTGCCTACTACTTGGCACAGATCCCCTTCACGGCAGAGCAGAAGGCCGCTGCCCATGAGATCCTGAAGGATGCCCTCTTCCATGCAGGCATCATCTTCAAGGATAAACTCGACAACCTGGGTCTCAGCGAGAAGTATCTCGTAAGGCTCACCCAGGACTATCCTGACTTCCCACAGTTGGACGAAGCCTGGTATCACCTATTCCTGCTCTATTCACGACAGGGGAAGACGCTACAAGCCACGAACTGTTTGAGCCGCCTGCAAACCGACTTCCCTGAAAGCGAATGGACCATCCTGCTCTCCGACCCCTATTTCAAGGAGAATGCCCGTTTCGGCGAGCATATCGAAGACTCGCTCTATGCCGCCACCTACGAGGCGTTTAAGACGGACAGGGCTGACATCGTGAAGCATAACGTGAAACTCTCGGAGGAGCGCTTCCCATTAGGGGCCAACCGTGCGAAGTTCCTCTTCATCGACGGTATGACGCGTCTGAACGAGGGTGACGGCGACGGCTGTCTGGAACGACTCAAGCAAGTGGTGGAGCAATACCCAGAGAGTGAGGTGAGCGAACTGGCCGGCATGATCATCAAGGGCGTGCAGGAGGGGCGCCGACTCTACGGTGGAAAGTTTGATATCGGAGAGGTATGGTCGCGAAGAGACATCACGATGCTGACAGACTCGACGAGGGCCGACACGCTGAGTGCGGCACGCGACGAGCGCTTTGTGTTCATCCTCGCCTACGAGCCTGACTCCGTGAACGAGAACCAGCTGCTGTTTGAGATGGCACGCTATAACTTCACCAACTTCCTCGTGCGCAGCTTCGAGATCACCATCGACGAGGATGAGGGGATGCACCGCATGCACATCAACGGATTCCTGAGCTACGACGAGGCGATGCAGTATGCCCGTCAGCTCTATGCCGACCAACAGATGGCGGAGAAGCTGAAGGACTGTCGCAGTCTGATCATCAGTGAGACGAACCTCGCCCTGATCGGCACACGCTTCAGCTACGACGACTACCAGCAGTTCTATGAAGATACCTTCGTGCCGATGAAGATCAGTGAACAAAAGCTGCTGATAGAACCAGCGGAGATTGAATTGCCTGATGTGGAGGATCTGCCCTCGGAGCAGCAGACGGAACAGCAGGAAGATGATGATGACCTCTTCCCCAACGAGAAGCCTCAGCAGAAGGTACAGGATTTTGAATTTGGAGATGACTTTTGGTAAGATATGACAAACGGATTGTTACTTTGGGTGGATGATGAGATCGAGCTGTTGAAGGCACACCTGCTTTTCCTCGAGAAGAAGGGCTATGAGGTGATGACTGTGACCAACGGCAGCGATGCCATCGACCTGTGCAGACAGCATAACTTCGACCTGGTGCTGCTCGACGAACAGATGCCAGGTCTGAACGGACTGGAGACACTGCGCCGCATCAAGGAGCTGCAGCCTGCCCTCCCTGTGGTCATGGTGACGAAGAGTGAGGAGGAGAACATTATGGAACAGGCCATCGGACAGAAGATTGCCGACTACCTGATCAAGCCCGTGAACCCCAACCAGATCCTGCTGGCGCTGAAGAAGAACATCCACCGCAGGGAGATCGAGACGGAGGTGACACAGAGTCAGTATCAGCAGAACTTCCAACAGATCGCCATGCAGATACTCGACTGCCAGACGTGGAAGGACTGGGCCGACGTGTATCGTAAGCTCGTACACTGGGAACTGGAGCTGAGCGCCACTGACAGTAACATGACGGAGATGCTGCAGATGCAGAAGGAGGATGCGAACAACGGCTTTGCGAAGTTCATCAAGAAACACTATATGGACTGGGTGGCCGACCTGGGTGCCCATAAGCAGGACACACAGCGGCCGATGATGTCGCCAGAGGTGTTCAAGCAGAAGCTGTTCCCCCTGCTCAACGACGGACAGAAGGTGTTTCTCGTGGTACTCGACAATTTCCGCTACGACCAGTGGCGCGTGCTGTCACATGAGATCAGTGAGCAGTTCGACATCGACGAGGATCTGTACTACAGCATCCTGCCCACAGCTACGCAGTATGCGCGTAACGCCATCTTCAGCGGACTGATGCCCAACGAAATCGCCAGAATGTTTCCTGACCTCTGGGTGGATGAGGACGAGGAGGAAGGTAAGAACCTGAACGAGGAGCCCCTCGTGAGAACCCAGCTGGAGCGTTATCGCAGAAAGAACACCTTCTCCTATCATAAGGTGAACAGCTCAAGCGATGCCGACAAACTGCTGCAACAGTTTAATACGCTCACGAAGAACGACCTGAACGTGATCGTGTTCAACTTCATCGACATGCTGAGTCATGCCCGTACGGAGTCGAAGATGGTGCGCGAACTCGCCAACAACGAGAGCGCCTATCGCAGCATCACCCTCTCGTGGTTCCGTCACTCGGTGATCTCAGACTTCTTCAAGCTGTTGGCCCAGACTGACTGCAAAGTGATCGTGACCACCGATCATGGCAGCATCCGCTGTACACAGCCCGTGAAGATTGTGGGCGACAGGAACACGAACACCAACCTGCGCTATAAGTTGGGTAAGAACCTCGCCTACGACGACAAGAGCCTCTTCGTGGTGAAAGAGCCGCAGAAAGCCCTCCTGCCTGCCCCCAACCTCTCGACGAGCTACGTCTTCGCCACTGGCGACACGTTCTTCGCCTATCCGAACAACTACAACTACTACGTGACCTACTATCGCGACACCTTCCAGCATGGGGGTATCTCGATGGAGGAGATGATCATACCGATTGTTACACTGACAGGAAAGAAAAGATAAGATATGGAAATCAAGATCAACGACTTAGGCAGCATTCGTGAGGCTGCACGCCAGTTTATCGCCCAGATTGGCGAACATAAGGTTTTTGCCTTCTATGGCAGCATGGGCGCAGGAAAGACCACTTTCGTGAAGGCGATCTGCGAGGAATTAGGCGTAGAGGATGTCATCACTTCACCCACCTTCGCAGTCATTAATGAATATCAAGCCAAAAATGGCTTGATATTCCACTTCGACTTCTACCGTATCAAGAAACTCGAAGAGGTGTATGACATGGGCTATGAGGACTATTTCTACAGTGGGGCGCTCTGCTTCATCGAATGGCCTGAGCTGATAGAGGAGCTGTTGCCTGAGGATGCCGTGAAGGTGAGCATCACGGAGAATGCCGACGGCACGAGAACCGTCAGGCTATAAAACAGAAAGAGGTGGGCCTGACGCTCACCTCATTTCTATTACACGTTCTGTTCCTGGAAGTCCAGGTCAGCCTGTACGATGAAAAACACTTCCTTTGGGTTGAACGAAGAACAGAAGCCCTCGTCCTTGGCCCGCTTGCACACATATTCGGCAATCACCTCGAGGTCGATATCCACCTCCTCGTCGTCGCTCTCCAGGATACCACTGGTGTAGTAATAGTCAACAATGAGATCCATCATGTAGAGGATATCCTTGTCGCTATAGAATTTCTTGATATCCGAAGGCAGCTGTGTGCGGATATATGCCAGTTCCCGTCTGTTCTCCTCCTCGTCGAGACGGATTTCTTCATCAAAGCTTGCCATCTTACAGCAGGGCCTTGAATTTCTCTTCGAGCTTAGCCTTGGGCTGGGCACCGATGAGTTTGTCAACGATCTCACCATTCTTGAAGAAGAGGATGGTGGGGATGTTACGGATGCCGAACTCAGCAGCCAGATCATCATTCTCCTCTACGTCGCACTTGCCAACCACGATCTGACCATCGAAATCAGCAGCCAGCTCTTCGATGATGGGAGCGATCATACGGCAGGGACCACACCATGTAGCCCAGAAATCAACTACCAGTGGCAGATTGCCAGCTTTCAAACTCGCAAAGTTCTCTTTTGTGATTGTTACTTCCATTGTTTCTAAATTTAAAAGTGAATACTAAGTCTTATCTTGTTCTCTGCAAATAGTATGCCATTAATTGATATGATAGTCGAGGCCATCGATCTTCTCGATATAATCGATCAGCGTATGACGCACATCGACGCCACAGGTCTTACTGCGCAACAGCACGTGATTGGCGCCACGCGAGTCGCGCAACTGGAAGAAGAGCTGCGTCTTTCCAGGGTTGCTGAAGATGATCTCGTTGAGGTCGGCCACCACCTGATTGTCGAGCAGGTCGGTGTTCATCGAGATGGTGATACGCTCCACCGCCTTCTCCTTCACACGCTGCAGATACTCCACGTTCTGCACCTTGAACTCCATCTGGTTGCTGTGCATGAAACGCGGCTGCAGTTTGGCAGTGACATAGACGGAGGCACCCTCTGTGAACATACCGTTCCAGCGACCCCAGTCCTGGCCAAACAAGGGAATCTCTCCACTACCCTCGAAGTCCTCGACGGTGACGAAGCCACAGGGTTCCCCACTCTTCGTGAACTTCTGGCGCACAGCTGTCACAATGCCACCCAGGACGATATCCTCGCGCCCGTTGAGCTTCGACATGTCTGCCAAATCGGCACACTTCGCATTACAGAGGTTGTCGAGGATGATCTTATACTCGTCGAGCGGATGGGCCGAGAGGTAGATACCCACGAGCTCACGCTCTTTATTCAGGCGCTCGATGTCGCTCCAGCGGATGTCGCTCTTGGGTACCGCAGGCGTGGCTATCTCGATATCGTCGAAGCCGCCGAAGAGTGAGTTCTGGGCCTGTGCCTTCTCCGTCTGATACAACTGACCGTAGCGCACGAGCATATCGAGGAACGCCTCTCCCTTGTTGTTCGTGGCGAAATAGCTCTCACGCGGAATGCCGAAGCTGTCGAAGCCACCACTGAGGGCGAGCGACTCGAAGGCTTTCTTGTTGACATTCGACAGGTTGACACGCTGGGCGAAGTCGAAGACGGTCTTATAGGGTCCGTTCTTCTCACGCTCAGAGATGATGGCCTGTGCTGCCGACTCGCCCATGCCCTTGATGGCACCCAGTCCGAAGCGGATCTCACCATGATGGTTCACACCAAACTTCTCATACGACTCGTTCACATCAGGACCCAAGGTGGCGATGCCCATTGACTTACACTCATCCATCAGTTTCGTAATCTCCGTGATCTGATCGCGACGACGACTCATGATGGCCGCCATGAACTCAGCAGGATAGTTAGCCTTGAGGTAAGCCGTCTGATAGGCCACCCACGAATAGCAGGCGGCGTGCGACTTGTTGAAGGCGTAGGAAGCGAACTTCTCCCAGTCGGCCCAGATCTTCTCCAGCACCTTCGGATCGTGCCCGTTCTTCACGCCCCCGTCGATGAACTTCGGCTTCATGGCGTCAACGATATCCTTTTTCTTTTTACCCATCGCCTTACGCAAGGCGTCGCTCTCACCACGGGTGAAGTCGGCGAGTTGGCGCGACAGCAGCATCACCTGCTCCTGATACACCGTGATACCATAGGTATCCTTCAGGTACTTCTCCATGCAGTCGATGTCGTATTTGATCTCCTCACGGCCGTTCTTACGGGCGATGAAGGAAGGGATATAGTCCATAGGTCCAGGACGGTAGAGGGCATTCATGGCGATGAGGTCTTCGAACACCGTGGGGTGCAGTTCACGCAGGTATTTCTGCATGCCTGCCGACTCAAACTGGAACGTGCCGATGGTCTGTCCCTTCTGATAGAGCTCGTAGGTCTTGGGATCGTCGATGGGAATCGTGTCGAGATCCACGTCGATGCCACGTGTGCGCTTGATGTTGGCACACGCCTCCTTCAGCTCCGAGAGGGTCTTCAGGCCCAGGAAGTCCATCTTGATGAGTCCTGTCGATTCGATCACGTGGCCGTCGTACTGCGTGCAGTTGGTCTTCGTACCCTTGAAGTCAGGGTCGTCGGCCGTCGAGACAGGCACATGGTCGGAGATCGGATCACGACAGATGATGAAGCCACAGGCATGGATACCCGTACCACGCACCGTACCCTCGAGCATCTTCGCATATTTGATGGTGTTCGCCATCTGCGGATTGGGAGAGGCCTCAGCCTCCTGGAGCTCACGCACCGCCTTGATGGCATTGGTGAGGTTCATCTTCGGCGTCTTGCCATCCACATCGGGCAGACGGTCAGGAATCGCCTTACACAGGGCGTTCGAGTCAGCCAACGGCAGTTTCTCGACACGCGCCACATCCTTGATAGAGTTTTTCGTGGCCATCGTGGCGTAGGTGATGATATGGGCACAGTTCTCGTGACCATACTTATCCATCACCCACTTCAAGACCTTACCACGTCCGTCGTCGTCAAAGTCGGTATCGATATCAGGCAATGAGATACGGTCAGGATTGAGGAAACGCTCAAACAGCAGGTCGTATTTCAGGGGGTCAATCTTCGTGATACCCAAACAATAGGCCACCACAGAACCAGCTGCCGAACCACGACCAGGACCCACCATCACCCCCAGTTCATCGCGCGCCGAGTTGATGAAGTCCTGCACGATGAGGAAGTAGCCTGGGAAACCCATCGTCTTCATGATATGCAGTTCGAAGCGAATACGGTCGTCAACCTCTTTGGAGAGCGGATCGCCATAGCGCTTAGCAGCGCCCTCGTAGGCGAGCTTCGCCAGGTAGTCGGCCTCGAACTTGATGCGATAGATCTTATCGTAGCCACCCAGTTTCTTGATTTTCTTCTCGCCCTCCTCTGGCGACAACTGGTTCTCACCGTTCTCATCGCTGGTGAACTCATCATAAAGCTGCTGCTCCGTGAACTTCTGACGCCACTCTTCTTCTGTGCCGAAGCTCTCAGGGATGGGGAAGAACGGCATGATGGGATCGGCATCCAGACTGTAGGTCTCCACCTTATTTAATATCTCTACGGTGTTGGCCATCGCCTCAGGCACATCGCTGAAGATGTCGTTCATCTCCTGCTGCGTCTTAAACCACTCCTGTTTGGAGTAGAGCATGCGCGTGGGATCATCGAGATCCTTACCTGTGGAGAGACAGAGCAGATGGTCGTGGGCCTCGGCATTCTCCTTATCCACGAAGTGGGCATCATTGGTACACACCAGTTTGATGCCATATTCCTTCGCCAGTTCGATGAGCACCTTGTTAGCCTGCTGCTGCAGGGGGAATGTATCACGGTTGGCACGGATCGAAGGATCCTTCACCTCATGGCGCTGCAACTCCAGATAGTAGTCGTCGCCCCAAAGCTTTTTGTGCCACTCGATGGCCTCACGCGCCCCAGCGATGTCGCCCTTCAGGATCTTGGCAGGCACCTCACCAGCGATACAGGCGGAGCACACGATCAGGTCCTCGTGGTATTTCTCCAGCTCATGACGGTCTGTACGCGGACGACTGTAGAAGCCATCGACCCAGGAGTTGCTCACGAGTTTAATGAGGTTCTTATAGCCATTGGCATTCTTCGCCAGCACGATCAAGTGATAGCCACCCTGGTCTTCTCTGGTATCCTTCAGATGCATGTCGCCACGACGGGCCACATACATCTCACAGCCGAAGATGGGCTTGAAGGGTTCGAGTCCGTCTTTCTTACGCTGTTTGTTCACGCCGTTGCAGATGTCGTGAAATTCCTTAATGCCGAACATATCGCCATGATCGGTGATGGCCATGCCCTTCATACCGTCGCCGATGGCTTTATCTACAAGCTTCTTGATACTCGACTGTCCATCGAGGATCGAGTAGTAGGTATGTACATGCAGATGTACGAAATCTTCCATTCTTTAGTCGATAAATAGTGGTTTTGAGCTCCAAAGTTACGGCAAAAAAATGGAAATACCAAAAGAAAAGCGTGAAAAGTTTGTAACTTACGTAAAAAATACGTACCTTTGCAGTCGAATAATAAAACAATCAACGATCTGATGGGAGAAAGAATAAAGAAACTTAAAAAGATAAGAATCCATCGTGAAGGCACCAATGAACTGACACTCAGCGCATTAGCGATCATCGGCATCGCAGCGCTGATTTGGTATGGTCTCCACTCTCATATACTTTTATGGGCATTCCTGATCATCTTCGGTGCTGCGTGGATGATTGCACTGAACTTCTATCGTTGTCCGATCCGCTATTTCAACGGCGATTCGGAGAAATTGGTTGTGGCCCCTGCCGACGGAAAGATCGTGGTGGTGGAAGAGGCTGAGGAGAACACCTACTTCCACGACAAGCGCCTGATGATCTCGATTTTCATGAGTCCGCTGAACGTTCACGCCAACTGGTTCCCTGTGGACGGCAAGGTGAAGTTTGTGAAGCACTTCAATGGTAACTACCATAAGGCCTGGTTGCCGAAGGCCAGTGAGGAGAATGAGCATGCCGACATCATGATCACCACCCCTGACGGACAGGACATCCTCGTGCGCCAGATAGCAGGTGCCCTCGCCCGTCGTATCGTCACCTACGCCAAAGCCGAGGAGGAGTGCTATATCGATGAGCACATGGGCTTCATCAAATTAGGATCACGCGTCGATGTGTTCCTGCCGCTGACAGCGAAGGCTTGTGTCACCATGGACCAGCCCACGACAGGCGACCAGACGGTCATTGCAAAATTGGCATAACATGAAGAAGCATATCCCCAATACGATCACCTGTTGCAACCTCATCTCAGGCTGCATCGCCACTTATTTCGCCTTCATGGGGATTTATTATCTGGCGCTGCTGTTCATCGTCATAGGGGCTGTCTTCGACTTCTTCGACGGTATGGTGGCCCGTCTGCTCCACGTTTCCTCTCCCATCGGAAAGGAGCTCGACTCGTTGGCCGACGATATCACCTTCGGCTTCGCCCCCTCCGCCATCATCTTCAGTTACCTCTCCTCCTTCCATATCCATGCGCCCTTCGTACCTTTCCTCGCCTTTGTGATGGCAGCGTTCTCTGCCCTCCGTCTGGCGAAGTTCAATCTCGATGAGCGTCAGGCCTTAGGCTTTATCGGCCTGCCCACCCCTGCCAACGCCCTGTTCTGGGGTTCGCTCATCGTAGGACTGTATCAGTATGAGGTGAGCTTCGAGGGATTGGAATGGATCATCCTCATCGGCACCTTCGTCAGCTGTTATCTGCTGATTGCCGAGATTCCTATGTTTGCACTGAAATTCAAGCACTGGGGATGGAAAGACAACGAGATCAAATACGTCTTCCTCCTCTCCTGCATCCCTCTCCTCCTGTTCTTGGACATCATCGGACTGGCTGCCATCATCGCATGGTATGTGATCCTCTCTGTAGCCACAACGAAGAAATAAATATCTACCTGAAACAATTACTAAAAACCTACTTTTGACATGGAAATAATCATTGGAGCAATCGTCTTCGGACTTATCATTATCGCCATCATCGTGATGGTGGTCATCAATTTCACGTATCGAGGTGTCAAAAAGATGAGAGAACAGATGGATGATGACCGCTATCATCAAATGAAAGAGAAGGAACATAAAGAGAAGCATCCTTTCGGCAAGGACTACTTCAAGAGTGCTGCGCCGAAGAAGCAACAGACCACAGCCCGACCTGCCAACAAGAAGCAAGAAGAGAAGCCGAAACAACAGGAGAGACCGAAGCCACAGGAACAGGCTCGTCAGCAGACCGCTGAGCAAGACTTCCAAAAAGAAACTGCCCGTAGGACAGTGACTACGGACAGTAACGTTACGATTATCGATGATCGTCAGACTGGCGACAAGCGCAAGATCTTCGACGACAAAGATGGCGAATACGTAGAGTTTGAGGAAGTTTAATTGTGGACCAGCGTGCCGATCTGCTCGCCGTCCATCACCTTCTTCAGATTACCCACCACATCCATGTTAAAGACATAGATAGGCAAGTTGTTGTCCTGACACATGCAGATGGCTGTCAGGTCCATCACCTTCAGACCACGTGCCAGCACCTCCTTGTAGGTGATCTCATCAAACTTCGTCGCTGTGGGATCCTTCTCAGGATCAGCGGTATAGACACCATCCACACGCGTGCCCTTCAGCATCACGTCGGCCTCGATCTCGATACCACGCAGACTGGAGCCTGTATCTGTGGTAAAGTAAGGCGAACCCGTACCTGCCGAGAAGATGCACACATAACCTGCCTCCATCGCCTCGATGGCCTTCCACTTCGTATAGAACTCACCGATCGGCTCCATACGGATGGCTGTCAGCACCTTGTTCTTCACACCAACAGCACCCAGGGCACTACTCAGGGCCAACGAGTTGATGACAGTGGCACACATACCCATCTGGTCGCCCTTCACACGGTCGAAACCTTTCTGTGATCCAGAGAGACCACGGAAGATGTTACCACCACCGATCACGATACCGATCTGGACACCCATCTCACTGATCTCCTTGATCTGCTTTGCATAATCACTCAGGCGCTCAGGGTCGATGCCGTAGCCCTGCTTGCCCATCAGACTCTCACCAGAGAGCTTCAAAAGAATTCTGTTAAATCTTGCCATATTCCTTATATTAAACATTAAAGATTAAACATTAAATTACAAACTGCACTTCCTTAAAAGCGTAGCGGCGCTGACGCCCATTGTCGTCATGCAACAGCAGATGACCGTCTTCCTCCACGTCAGTCAACGCTGCCATAAACGCCCCTTCCTGATCAACAAAGGGATGATACCCCTGACGACGATAGAGACGCGAGCGATACTGACGACGCACATCCTGACCCATGAGCTGGTTAAACCTGGCGAGGATCTCATCCAACAGCTGCGCACAATCCGTCTCATGCTCGCAGATCTGCCACAATGACACAGGATTGGGTGCATCACTCAGGAAACGGCGCTGATTCACGTTCAGGCCCACGCCGATGATACAATCCCTGATCAGGTTACCATTCAGCGCATTCTCTATCAGGATGCCCCCCAGTTTGCCATTGCGCCAGTAAATATCGTTCGGCCATTTGATGCTGACATCGCCGATATATTGCTCCAGCACCTCACAGATGGCGACGGATATCACTTCCGTGATCCTGAACTGTTGACTGGCAGGAATGTCAGTGGGATGGATCAGCATCGAGAACGTGAGGTTCTTCCCCCGTTCCGACTCCCAGCTGTTCGTGCCACAGCCCTTCCCAGCCGTCTGGTAATCAGCCACAACCACCATCGTACCCTCGCCGTGCGCCTTCAGCCAACGGTTCGTAGAGTCCGTTTCTTCGATATGAATAATCTTAAAATCCATAATCTGCTTGCAAAATTACAAAAAAATCCGTAACTTTGCAACATGGAAGAGCAAAAAAAAGACGAACGCTATATGCGGATGGCGCTTGATGAAGCACAGATCGCCTATGAGGCAGGTGAGATTCCCATTGGTGCTGTCATCGTGTGTAAGGATCGTGTCATCTCACGTGCCCATAACCTCACGGAGACACTCTGCGACGTGACGGCACATGCCGAGATGCAGGCGATCACCGCTGCTGCCAACACCCTCGGCGGCAAGTATCTCACTGACTGCACCCTCTACGTCACCGTTGAGCCCTGCGTGATGTGTGCAGGTGCCATCGGATGGGCACAGGTGCCTCGCATTGTCTATGGATGTGCTGACGACAAACGGGGTTATCACGAATACGCCCCCCACGCCATGCACCCTAAGGCCACCATCACTGGTGGCATCTTAGAGGAGGAATGTCGTCAACTGATGCAGGATTTCTTCAAGGCTAAGCGGTAGCCAGGCGCGCCAGCAGTTCGAGCAGCACCTTCCAGATGTCATCGATGGTTGACAATTCGATGCGCTCGCTCGTGGAATGAGGCTCTACGATACGTGGGCCGATACTGGCGATCTGAATGCCAGGATAGGTCTGTACGAAGTAACCTGCCTCCAGCACAAAGTGCATTGCCACCATCCTGGGGCGCCAGCCCAGGACATCGTTGAAGGTATCTGAGGTGAGTTGCAGGAAGGCCGACTGCTGATCCTCCTGCCAGGCAGGGGCCATCATCACGCGCTGCGAACTGAAGCCATTCGACTTGAACACTGTTGCGATGTCATCAGCCAGTTTCTCCAGATCGGCATCGATAAAGCTACGGCTGTGCGTGCTGACAAAGAGACTGTTCTCACGCGTCTCCACCACACCGATGTTATTTGAGGTCTCCACGGTGTTCTCCATCACCTCACTCATCTTGATCATACCCTGCGGCGTCGCCTTCAGACTCGCCAGCAAAGCCTCAAGTGCCTCTGGGTTAAGAATCGTGGGCTGTTTCTCACAGGGTCTGATGCTGCAATGCATGTTGGGATCGTTGTCGCCAAAGGTCTCCTGCATCCATTTGTTCATCACCGTCTCCTGTAACTTAACGAACATCGCCGCCTCAGCAGGTACACAGATCATCAGATCTGCAGAAGAGGCAATCGACGCGTTCGCCTCGCCGACCTTGATCTCAGAGATACAGAGGTCATAGACCCGTTTGATGGCCTGCAGGAGATTCCTCACGCACACCGTTGCACTGATGCGGCCCTTGTTGATATCCACGCCTGAATGACCACCCAAGCCACCCTCAAACCGCACATGGAACCACTGATAATCAGCAGGGGCAGGCTCTCGTGTCGTCGCCAGCTCGTGGAACTGCAGACAAGCGCCTGCAGCCCCTGTGGTAATGGTGTCGTAATCCTCAGAATCCAGGTTGATCACCTTGCGACCATGCAGGAAGTCAGGTTTGAGCTGAGAGGCCCCTGACATGCCATCCTCCTCATTGGTGGTGGTGATCACCTCCAACGGCCCATGTACGATGTCAGGATCTTCCAGCACAGCAAGTGCCATTGAGAGGCCGATGCCGTTGTCGGCACCCAACGAGGTGCCGCGCGCCTTCATCCATCCATCTTCCGTATAGGCTTCAATAGGCGTCGTCAGGGGATCAGCCAAACCCACACAGACCATATCCATGTGGTTGAGCAATACGATAGGCTCTGCCTGCTCATAACCTTTAGTGGCAGGTTTTCTGATGACAACACAGTTGGCGGCATCCCGTTCGTATTCCAGATGCAGACGCTCAGCAAACTGACACAGGAAGTCGGCTACTTGTTCTTCATGGTGTGAAGGACGCGGAATCCCGTTCAGCGCCTTGAAGATGCTGAACACACGGTCGGTAGATGGTCTCTTATTCATGATATATTACTTTTTTGGTAGTTCAAAGACGAAGCGTGAGCCTTGCGTATAGCTCTCATCGAGCCAGATCTTTCCACCCAACAGGGTCGTGATCGACTTACAGATAGAGAGTCCTAAGCCCTGCAGTTTCTGGTTCTCACCCATCTCGCGGAAGGTGTCGAACACATGGGGTCTGCGCTCAGGCGGAATACCCTGACCTGTATCCGTCACACTGGTACGCACACGGTCATCATAGTCTTCACACTTCACAGTGATCACACCATGATCCGTATATTGGATGGCGTTCTCGATCAGGTGTTTCAAGAGGGTCGTCACACCCTCCTGGTTCGTCTGTACCACATAGTCGTCGGAAAGGTCCGTCTCGTAGTAGAGGCGCACACCCTCCTTACATTTGGGTCGCATCGAATCCACCATGTGACGACAGAGGTGATTGGGCGACAGCTGGTAGTTCATCGGCAGTGACTTCTTACTCTCATAGAGCGACAGCTCCGCCAACTCGTCGATGAGTTTAGTGATGGTCTTCGAGCTGTCCTTGATCAGATGGCTCAGTTGCTCACGCTCCTCAGGCTGCAGCTCATACTCCTTGGTGCCGAGGATATCCGAGAAGCCCTCGATGGGGTTCAGCGGCGCACGCAACTCGTTGGTGATATTCGTGATAAACTCGTTCTTCATGTCGAAGGCTTTTTCTGCCTGCTTGCGTGCCTCGTCAAGTTTTTTATTCTCTTCTTCCAGGTGACTAATACGACGACGGTGCCTTAACAACAGGAAGGCGAGGAAGAACACGATGAAAAAGATCACGATCAGGGTGATCCAGCGTCTCAGCTTGGCATTCTCTTCCTCCAGGATCTTCTGCTCCAGTTTCAGGCGCTCATTGTTCATCTGCACATAACAGCTCGCCACCACGTTACCATGAGACACCAGCACGATGGAGTCGTTGATCTTCTTGAACTTCGCCATCTGTTCGTAGGCCTTCTGGTCATTACCCATACGGTGATAGATCACGGCCATGCGCTCGGCTTTCTTCTCTGGCGCCAGCTGCTCACACAGGCGCAACGCCTCCTCATAGTTGCCGTTCAGGATCTCATGGTTCACCTCTACCACTGGCTCGATCGTGCCGATGCCGTCAGATGCCTTCAGCGCCATCAGCTCGTTGTAGATGCTGTCGTACAACTCCTTATTATTCTTATTAAAGGCAAACTGACTCAGACGGAACAGGGCCCTACCCTTGTGGATCGGCTCTGCGTTTGGCTCTGCCAGTATCTGTTTGGCATACATCAGACCTGCCTTCTGGTCCTTACGGTGGTTGGCGATCTTCATCAGCTCCTGCAGGTCTTCACCCGCACTCTCATTGGGGAAGTACTTATGACGGAACTCCACGGCTTTCTTGAAGCCTTCCTCAGCCACCTGATAGTCTTGTTTCTGGAGGGCATTCACCGCTTTCACATGCAGGGCGATGTAATTACCCCAGTGACTGTTCTGGTCTTTCGCATAGTCAGCAATCTGATTGGCTATCTTGTCTGCCGTCGCATAATCCTGATGGGCAGCCTCATAGACGGATTGGTTTCCCCAGGCCTCATAAAACAGGCGCTCGTTGCCATTCTTCTGGCATACGTCTTTCAGTTCCTCGGTTACTTCTGTAAAATTGTCTCTCTCCGAAGTACTGATCAGTCGCAACATTTCAGTCTTCAGTTTCATGATATGAATATCATTCTTTGCCGTTGAAGGAACATTTACCAGACAGGCAAACACTAATATCAACAAGTTTTGTTTTAGTCTCATATGTCCGTTTCTTTTTACAAGAAATTTCAAGTTAAACAAATTTAATCTCGATGCAAAGATACAAAAAATATTCGAATTTCCTTTGTTTTTTCATAAAAAAATACATACCTTTGCATAACTTATGGTTATTAACCTGATATTATATGCCTAAAAATAACACATACTTATGGGAGATTCAGTGGCAGAGGCATCTGCTACTATTATTATTTTTATGTCTTTTCTTACCAATCACCCACGTTTCCGCCCAGCCTGAAGAAACTAAGCTCTACACGAAGGAGAACCCCTTGGTATATGAAGACGCACAGGATCTGTGGCCCTACTCTTTTCTCAACGACGAAGGTCAGCCTGAAGGCTTTAACATCGACCTGGTCGAGAAGCTGCTGAAGGAGTTGAACATCCCCTATGTCATCCGCCTCAAACCAGAGCTGGAGGCCTTTGACGACCTGAAGGCCGGCAAGGCAGACCTCACCCTCGGTCTGGCGGCAGGCTTCCACGATGCCTACGGACATTATGGGCGTCATACCATCACGCTCTTCACCCAGAGCGTCGCCACGCCGAAGAAGAACCGCATAGAGATCAAGACTTTCCGCGACCTGGGGAAAAACGGTCTGAAGGTGATCGTCAACGACTCCAGCCTGTGCCATCACCTGATGCTCGACTACGGTTGGGGCGACAACGTCGTGATCAGCCGCGACATGAAGAAGTCGATCCAGCAGGTCAGCGTCGATGAGAAAGACCAGATCGTCTGGAACACCCTTTCCCTGAAGTGGCTCATCAAGCACTACCATCTCGACAACCTTGAGCTCACCCCTGTGAACATGCCGCACGGTGAATACAAGTTCATGTCGAACGACCTGCATCTGCTCGACCTGCTCGACAAGGCCTACGCCGATCTCCATATCAAAGACGAGATACAGCCGATCGAGAACAAATGGCTCTACCCTGAGCATCAGGAGAAGAAGACCCCTGACTGGCAATGGGTACTCATCGCCATCGCCTCACTGCTGTTGGTGTTGGCCATCGTCTATTTCGTGAGCTATCAGCTGCGCATCAAACGCATCATGAAGACCAACCGGCAACTGAACCGCCGACTCGCCCTGATCAACGAGACCACCCAGGTGCGCATCTGGACCTATGATGTCAACGCCAACGAGGTCTCCTGGCGCAACGAGAACGGTAAGGTGGCCTACACCTATACGATGGAAGAGTTCTCACAGCGCTATAGCGAAGAGGACTTCCAACACCTGAAGGACGCCCTCGACCGACTCATCAGCCAGCATAAGGACGCCAAGGGGCATGAGGAAGAGGAAGTGACACTCGAACTGAAGGCGAAGGATATGGAGGATGGTGACAATGAACTGCGTAACTTCCTCGTCGTGGTCTCTGTGCTACGTCGTGACAAGGACGGCAAACCCTCCGTCATTATCGGCACCAAGAAGGATGTCACAGAGGCACGCCGTCTGAAACGCCTTGAAGACGAGCGCACCCTGCGCTACTGGTCGATCTTCTACAGTCAGGATGCCGCCATCATCCTGTTCGACAGACTGGGCATCATCCAGGATATCAGTCCCAAGGCCTGTGAGCTCTGCCGCTGTGACGGCGACAAGCTGATCAAACAGCGCGTTCACATCAACGATTTCTTCAAGTCCAAGTTTACCGACATGAGCAAGACCAACGGCTTCCATGCCATTCAGGTCGTCAACGATGTGAGAATTGAATACCAGCTGAAGACCTTCTTCAACGACAGCAATCAGCTGTTGGGTATCTTTGCCTTCTGCCAGAAGGATCCGACTAACCTTTAATTTGACGCCATTATGAAACAGAGATATATCACCATCACACTGCTGTTGATTGCTTCCGTCCTCCAGACGGCAGCCCAGGCACTGAGTGACCGATTTACCCGCCACCATCCTGTGATTGTGGCCTGTCACTGGGACAACCCGCCTTACGAGTTCCTGAACAACGAGGGTGAGCCTGCAGGCATCAACGTTGATATCGTCAAGGCCGTGATGCAAGAACTCGGCCTGCCCTGCCAGTTCATCATGAAAGAGTGGAGCGTGGCCAAGAGTACATTCGATAACGGCAACGCCGATCTGATCCTGACGGATGCCCGTTTCTATCAGAAAGCAACACTCTTCTCCTCGGACAATGTTCTCCAATATCACCGTATATTGGCCGACTCCGTGGCTGAGATCCGTTTCATCGGCCGCGACCGCCAGCTCATCGAACAGATGGACGACCAGTATTCGCGCCTGAAGCAGAAAGGTGAGCTCGCCATCATCCAGGATCGTTGGATGCATCCTGAGCGCGTACAGCCGGAATCCACACCGATAGAATCCTTTATTGCCGCCGGCATCCTGTTGGTCGCCGCCATCGTCGGTCTGTTCATCTGGCTCGCCCGACGCCACGTGAAACGCGTCACTCGTCGCATCACCGAACTGAACGAGATGATGTACAAAGCCCTGCACATGGGTAATTATGATGTGATGGTGTATGACATTGCCAACGACCGTGCCACCAACCAATATGGCAACATCCTGCCGAAAGAGGGAATGACCCTCGAAGAATATATCAGGCACATCCATCCTGACCAGCGCGAGGAGTTTATCCGTAAGTCGAAGAGTCTGAATGAGGGGCGTGAACGCCACTTCGTATTGAATAAGCGATGGAATAAAGGCACAGAGCAGCAGCCTAACTACCTGCACTTCCAGGGACATGCTATCCTGGAGGTCGATGACAGCGGGCGTCCTGCTTATGCCATCAACGCCGTGAACGACGTGACCCAGGATGTCAAGATCTACCAGGCAGCCCGTGACATCTCACACAGATACGAGGCTATCCTCAGCGATCCTTTCGTCGCCATGTCGTTCTACGACAACAAAGGCACCCTGATTGACCACAACGAAGCCATGAACAATCTGCTTCACGGCATCGATTCCAGTCTCTTCAAGGAGATCTTCAAACCTGAAGAGCATAAGGACCTGAGCGTCACCCGTCACCTGTATTATCCGGAATATGGTATCGACAAATATGTAGAGTGCCATATCCAGCCACTCTACAATGCCAAGGGTGAGATTGCCAACTACCTGATGACCACCAACGGTCGGGCAGCGGCTATTTGAACTCGAACAGGTTAGTAAATCCAGTTGTAGTAAACACGTCCTTCACCTTCTCCTGCAGCCCTTTGATATACAGGCGGCACTGGTTGGCGCGACAACGCTGATTGATGGCCATCAGCAGGCGCAGACCACTGGAGGAGATATACTGCAGCCGGCTGCAGTCGATCACGATCTCGCAGTCATAAAAGTCGAAGAGTGGTTCCACATCCTTCTCTGTCTGTGGGGTCACAGATGTGTCAAGGTAACCGTCGAGTATCAGGGTCACCTGCGTTTCGCTCTCTTTTCTAATCGTAGCTTCCATCTTTATTCTTTATATTTGGTTTCCTTTAATCTTCTTAGTCATCGTCAGGATATTCTCACCGTCCTTGCGCTCATAGGTAAGTGTATCCATATAGTGACGCATCAGATGGATACCCAGACCGCCCACCTTCTGCTGTCCCACATGGGCGTCCACATCCACTTCCTGATAAGCCGTCGGATCGAAGGCCACGCCCTCGTCACGGAGCACGAAGGTCAGGGTCTCCAGATCGGCGTCGGCGTCAACCTCTATCAGGATGACGGCACGCGTACCCTCCGGATAGGCGTAGTTCATGATGTTGACCACCGCCTCCTCGACCGCCAGTCGGATGCCCTGTTCCGTCAGCTCGTTGAAGCGCATATCATGACAGATGCTGCCCACGAAGATGCCAAGTGCAGGCACCTCCTTCACATCGTTGAGCAGCGAGATACCACGGTGATACAGCGGGTTGCTCATGCTGCCCTTATACTTGATGGCGAGCAGCGAGATATCGTCGCCTTGTGGGATAAAGTTCACGAACACACGCTCGGCCTTTCGGATCTTTTGGACAAAGGTACGCGAATCGAGGTTCTCGGCCGACAGGCGCAGGGCCTCGTCGCACATGCGCTGCTTACCGAACTGCTCACGCTCCACGGTCTCGGCCTCTGTATAGCCGTCGGTATAGAGGAACAGGGTTGTATCCCTGTCGATGATCGAGCGTTGCTCGGTATATTCCCAGTCAGGACGCAGACCCACGGGGATGTTGCTGTTGGCATTGAGGAAACGCGTGTGCGCACCACCCACCAGCACAGGGGGCTCGTGTCCGGCATTCGTATAGAGCAAGCGTCCGTTAGACAGGTCGAGCACACCCATGAAGAGCGTCACGAACATAAACGAGTCGTTGCTCTGACAAACGGAGCGGTTGATCGACTCCACGATCAGCTTAGGTGAGGTATTACTCATCGACGCACTGCGGAACATCGAGCGCGCTACCGCCATCACGAGGGCTGCCGGCACGCCCTTGCCTGCCACGTCGCCGATACTGAAATAGAGTTTCTCATCGTGGATGAAGAAGTCGAAAAGGTCGCCACCCACCTTCTTAGCCGTCACCACCTCACCGAAGATATCGATATCGGTACGCTCAGGGAACGGCGGATACACCTTCGGCAGCATGCGCTGCTGGATGTCGCTGGCAATCTTGAGTTCCTGCTCCATCGCCACGTTCGTGGCCGTCTGGTCTTTCAGTTCCTCCACATAGTTAGCCAGTGAGCCCTGCATATCCTTGAAGGCATCGCGCAGGGCATCCACCTCACGGCTCTTCACCTCAGGCAGTTCCATGTCGAAGTTACCCTGGGCCACCTGTCCTGCGGCAGTCACGAAGCGCGACAGCGGCCGCATGTTCTTCTTGATCAGATGGGAGCTCAGCAGATAGATGATGATCAGACCGACGAAGAGCACGGTTAAGATGATGTTCGCCAGAAGGTTTCCCTTATAATTGATAATCGACTCTGGCACAACGATAGCCACCGTCCAGTCGGCATATTTCACATAGGAATAGAACACCCAGCAGTCCTGACCGTCGTTATTGATGTGGCAGGTACCACTCTCATGGTTCAACATCCGCTTCACCATCGCGTCATCGATGGTGTTGGGACTTGCGGCCATGACATCCTGGATCTTCATCTCCAGCACACGCTCCTCCATCGGATGAATCAGGTAGGTACCGTCGTGGTCGATGATAAAGCTGTACGACTGTTCCGAAAAGCCCTGTTCATAACGTTCGTGGATCTCGGCATCTTCCTTTTCGTGTCGCTGGCGCAGCCACTCCAGCGATACGTCGGCACCCAACATACCCACTTTTTT
>Ga0265300_10000916_pt1 | contig 29447 bp, 27 predicted proteins | sample AusTroGonzalo_MG_FD_193482 | JGI IMG/M metagenome (GOLD analysis project Ga0265300, IMG submission 193482) | Bovine rumen microbial communities from tropical cattle in Woodstock, Queensland, Australia - Gonzalo_03 | ecosystem: Host-associated > Mammals > Digestive system > Stomach > Rumen ...
GAATCACGGCGGAGGGTTCAAAGCAATGGAACGGAAGTGGTGTCAAATACTTTTGAAACAAGAGCCGGACCACTACGACGAGTTCCTGAGCACCCACCGTTTCGTGCTGTTTGCCGAGAACCCTTTTAAAGCAAATTGATCATTCTCTACGAGATCTTCGAGTAATCCTTGACGGTCGTGTCGAGCCGCAGGGTGCGGAGCTGCTCGGCGAGGAGGCGGTTTTCGATGTGTTCGAGGAAGGGGTCGGCGGCCAGGATCTTTTCGCCCAGCTCGCGGGCTTCCAGCAGGGCCGGGGAATCCTTCGCCAGGTCGGCGATGTGCAGGTCGAAGGCCAGGCCGCTCTGGCGCGTTCCTTCGAAGTCGCCGGGGCCGCGCATCTTCAGGTCGGCTTCCGCCAACTCGAAGCCGTCGCTCGTGGCGCACATCAGTTCGATGCGCTGCCGCGACTCGTTGCTCAGCTTGTAGCCCGTCATCAGGATGCAGTATGACTTTTCGGCGCCGCGACCCACGCGGCCGCGCAGCTGGTGCAACTGTGACAGGCCGAAGCGCTCAGCGCTTTCGATGACCATGACCGACGCGTTTGGCACGTCCACGCCCACCTCGATGACCGAAGTGGCCACCAGGATGTGAGCCCGGCCTTTCGCGAAGAGATCCATGTCGTAAGCCTTGTTTTCGGCCTTCTGCTTGCCGTGGACCACTGCTGTCACATATTTCGGTGCCGGGAAGGCCTCCGTAATATGCAAGTATCCCTCTTCCAGATTCTTGTAGTCCATCTTCTCCGACTCCTTGATGAGCGGGTAGACCACGAAAACCTGCCGTCCGCGGGCAATCTGCTGTCGCATGAAATTGAAGAGGTCGCCGCGGCGGTTTTCGGTCCAGTGTACCGTCTCGACCGGTTTGCGCCCCGGCGGCAGTTCGTCGAGCACCGACACGTCCAGGTCGCCATAGAGCGTCATGGCCAGGGTCCGCGGAATCGGCGTTGCCGTCATGACCAGCACGTGCGGCGCAACAGCCGATTTCGACCAGAGTTTCGAGCGCTGTTCCACCCCGAAACGATGCTGCTCGTCGATGACGGCCAGGGCCAGGTTCCGGAACTGAACCGTATCTTCAATCAGGGCGTGCGTCCCCACCAGAATCTGCACCGAACCGTCACGCAAGCCACTGTGGATCGCTTCGCGCTCTTTCGCCTTCGTGTTGCCGGTCAGCAGTTCCACGCGGGCACCGGACGGGGCCAGGAACTTCTGCATGCTTTGATAGTGCTGGTTGGCCAGCACTTCGGTAGGCGCCATGACGCAGGCCTGGTAGCCGTTGTCGAGCGCCATCATGGCCGCCAGTACCGCCACGAGCGTCTTGCCGCTGCCCACGTCGCCCTGCAGCAGGCGGTTCATCTGCTTGCCGCTGGCCACATCGGCCCGGATCTCCTTGAGCACGCGCTTCTGGGCGCCGGTCAGCGGAAAAGGCAGCGCTTCGTAGGTCTTGTTGAAATAGTCCCCGATGCGGCGGAACACCACCCCGCTGTCAGCCCGCATGCGGATGCTTTTCTGCCGCAACAGCGAAAGTTGGAGGTAGAACAGCTCCTCGAATTTCAGGCGTCGCTGTGCCCGCTGCAAATCCTGGATCGAAGCGGGAAAATGGATATTTTGCAGGGCGAAAGTGAGCGGGGCCAGGTGCTTTTCCTCGCGGATCCAGGCCGGCAGAGTCTCTTCGAGTGTGCCGAGTACCTTGTCGAGCAGCGTGCCGATGATTTTTTCGAAGAATTTGTTGGTGATGCCGGCGTTGTGGAGTTTCTCCGTACTGGAATAGACGCCCATCATCACGCCCAGCTGCGCAAGGCGTTCTTCCGTGGCCAGGTCAATTTCCGGGTGGACCAGGTTCCAGCTCTGTCCGAAGACGGAAGGCTTGCCGAAGACCACGTATTCCGGTCCGACCTTCAGTTTGTCTTCCATCCATTTGAGTCCCTTGAAGAAGACCAGGTCGATGGAGCCTGTTCCGTCGCTGAAGCGTGCGACCAGGCGCTGCGAGCGCGCCTGGCCCACTTTCTCGATGCGGGTGATGCGTCCGCGCAGCTGGATGTAGGCCGAAGACGAATCGATTTCCCGTATGCTGTAGAAGCGGGATCGGTCGACATAGCGGAAAGGGAAATAGTAAAGCAAGTCGCGGAACGTACTGATGCCCAGCTCTTTGTTTAAAAGCTCGGCCCGCTTCGGCCCCACGCCCGGCAGGTACTTGATATCACTGTCCAACATTTGAGACATACACAAATATAGAAATTTTTTGTAAATTGCACGGTCTAAACGGATGTACTTTTCGTCCGGTTGAGATGTTTGATAGAATAACAGGCACGAAGTGCCCGGCCCGGAGGGCCACATCCCCCTTGAGGGGGCGAAGGGGGTGAAAAAGAAAAAAGTGCGTGGGCCTCACGCACCCAAAGTCGAGTAGACGTAATTTAGTAATTGTTATGAAAGACAAGATAGTGGTAGGCATCGCTCAGGGCGATACCAATGGTATAGGATATGAGGTTATAATCAAAGCATTGGCCGATGCACGCATCCTCGAGAACTGCGTCATCGTGCTCTACGGATCTTCCCGTTTCTTCGGCATCTACCGCAAGTTCCTGCCCGATGTCGAGCAGGTGGCGACCAATGTGATCAATGCCGCCGAGGACGCCCGTTCCAAACGCATCAACATCATCAACGCCGTGCCTGAAAGCATGGCCATGGAAATCGGCCAGCCCACGCCTGACGGTGCCAAGGCCGCCATCATCGCCCTGCAGGCCGCTGTGGCCGATGCCAAGCGCGGCGCCATCGACGCCATCGTTACCGCGCCCTTCAACAAGCACACGGTCGCAGAGATGGGCTTCGGCTTCCCGGGCCACACCGAATACCTGATCCATGAATTCGGTTGCCAGGACGGCCTGATGTTCCTCTGCTCAGAGAACCTCCGCGTCGGTGTCGTGACGAACCACCTCCCGCTCTCCAAGGTCAGCGGCGCCATCAACATCGAGACCATCCTCAGCAAACTCCGGCTGATGAATGCCTCTCTTAAACGCGACTTCGGCATCATCAAGCCCAAGATCGCCGTGATGGGCCTCAATCCGCACGCCGGAGACGGCGGCTCGCTCGGCAGCGAAGAAATCGAAACCATCACCCCGGCCATCAACGCCGCCAACAAGGAGGGCATCCTGGCCTTCGGCCCGTATTCGCCCGACGGCTTCTTCAGCATCCACATGCACGGGCAGTTCGACGCCGTGCTGGCCATGTACCACGACCAGGGCCTGATTCCCTTCAAGGCACTGGCCTTCGACAGCGGCGTGAACTTCACGGCCGGCCTGCCGATCGTCCGTACTTCACCCGACCACGGTACGGGCTACGACATCGCCGGCAAGAACAAGGCACTCTCCGATCCGATGCAGCGGGCCATCTTCGCCGCCATCGACCTGAGCAACAATCGGCGCCGCTACGACCAGATGCACGCCAATCCGCTCGAAACCAAGCATTTCGAAGGGCCAAAACACGAAAAGACCATCCTTCCCGAATAGTGGATCGCGCGCCCATCCAACTCTACACCGACGGGGCTTGCAGCGGCAACCCCGGGCCGGGTGGCTATGCAGCCATCCTGCGCTGCGGCAGCTATGAGAAAGTTTTCTCGGCCGGCTATGCCACCACGACCAACAACCGCATGGAACTGCTGGCCGTGATCACCGGCCTTGAGGCCATCCGCTGGACGCAAGCCGATGTGACGGTCTGGAGCGACAGCTCCTATGTCGTGGACGCGGTGGAAAAAGGCTGGGTGTTCAGCTGGGAGCAGAAGAATTTCGCCAAGAAAGCGAATGCCGATCTGTGGCAGCGCTTCCTGGCGGTGTACCGGCGGCACGATGTCAAGTTCGTCTGGGTGCGCGGACACAACGGCCATCCCGAAAATGAGCGCTGCGACCGTCTGGCGGTCGCAGCGTCACAGGGAAAAGATCTTTTGGTCGATGCCGGATACGCGTCATCCAGCGGCGCGTCAGTCGTTGGCGCGCAGGAAGCGTAGGGCCTTCAACATCCAGGCCGGCAGTGGCTTGTGGTCGTCGCGCTTGCGGAAATCGAGATAGATACCCCATTTCTTCATGATCGGAATCCGGAATGTTTCGACGAACTCGATAAGGGTTCCGTCAGGGTCTTCGATGTAGGTGAAGTGGCCGTCGGCGTCGCCCATGGCGAAGTCAACGCCGCTGTCGCAGACGAAGGGATGGCCGGCGGCCTGGCAGTCGCGCTCCACGGCCTCCATGTTGCGCACGTCGAAGCAAATCTGGATGTAGCCGGGATCGCCCCAGTAGCGGTTTTCATAGATTTTGACGACAGGCACGTCGAGTGCCTGGACCAGTTCGAGATGGGCGGGGCCCATCAGGGGAGAAAGCGGTCCTTCGAAGGGTTTGCTGCGTTCGAGCAGCACGCGGCGGACCTTGCGTTCGCCGCCGGGGATGCCTTTCATGTCTTCGAAAACGCCGGTCTTGTCGGCGCGGACGACATCGAAGCCCAGGACCTGGCCGTAGAAGGCGATGGAGCGGTCCATGTCGCTGACACCGAGCACGGCGCCGCCGGTGCCGCCGGTGGTCACGGTTTTGGAACGGGCGAAGACAAAGGGGTCTTCCTCTATCTCGTAGATGTTGTCCCACGGATCGAAGAGGTAGAAGTGCTGCAGGCCGGCGAAAGAAGTGCAAGGCTTGTTCAGCAGGCGCAGGCCTTCGCGCTGGAAGAAGTCATAGGTCGCCTGCACGTCGCGGCTCTTGATCTTGGCGATGAAGATGCCCAGGTCGCCGAGCTGTGGCTGCTGTGGGGGATAGTTGAGTTCGCGGCCGCGGGGCTCCCAGATCTCCAGGCCGCCACCGCCCTGCAGGTTGACGGCGAGGATGGCATAGCGGGGCTGGGGCTTGCCGCCGGTGTACGGCAGCATGCGTTCGGCCACGCCGACGGCGTCGACCACGGGAATGTCGATTCCGAAATACTTCCGATACCATTTCCACGATTCCTTGGCATCCTTGACGCCGACGCCCACCTGCTGCAGGCCGCAAATGACTTTCTCTTTCATTCTTTCACGGTTTAACGTACAAAGATAATCAATTTTCGGGCGCTTTGCCGGTTCGGCGCAAATTGGAGGCATTTTGCTCCCGCACAGCAGTTTTTGGCCTTCGCGGGAGCAAATAAAGGCGTTTTTGCGCCCGGCCGCCTACGAGCGGGGACGATATTCCTGGTCCCGCAGCCAGGGCTCGAAGCCGGCAGCGGCGATGGCGGCGCGGAGGGTGCGCTCACCGTCGGAGAGCAGGTTGTGACTGCCGGCGGCAGAGACGACGTTTTCTTCAATCATGATGGAGCCCATGTCGTCGGCGCCTGCTTCGAGGGCGCGGAGGCCCGTTTCGAGGCCGACGGTCAGCCAGGAAGCCTGGATGTGGTCGATATTGTCGAGCACGAGACGGGCGATGGCGACCGTCCGGATGAATTCTTCGGCCGCCGGCCAGCGGCAGGACGGGTCGGCCTGCCAGGAGGGTTCGCCCGGCAGAGAGATACCGTCGGGAAGCCGGCCCGCGTCGGCCAGCCGCTGAAGCTCAGTGCCCGTGAGTTGCATGGGCCAGCAGATGAAGGCGCGGAAACCGGGGACAGATTCCGGGTCGGAGCCCGGAATGACGTCCTTGGCGGACGGACGAACATCCTGCAATGCGCGCAGGGCGAGCAGGTGATCGATGCGTTCTTCCAATGTCTCGATATGACCGTAGACCATCGTCGCTGTGGTGCTCATGCCCAGACGATGGGCCTCCCCCATCACATCGAGCCACTGCTGCGCCGTCGGCTTGGCGGGCGACAGGAAGCACCGTACGCGGTCGCAGAGGATCTCGGCACCGGCACCCGGCAGGGTGTCCAGGCCAGCGGTGCGCAGGCGAACAAGCACATCGCGATACGACAGCTTACTGATGCGGGCGATATGGGCGATTTCAGGCGGGCCGAGGGCGTTGAGCCGGAGCGAAGGTTCCGCCTCCTTCAAGCGGCGGAACAGGGTCTCGTACCAGTTGATGTCATATTTCGGATGCAAGCCGCCCTGCAGCAGCAGCTGGTCGCCGCCGAGCGCCTTCATCTCCGCAATCTTCGGCAGATAGTCTTCGAAAGCAAGGGTATACGCCTTTTCCGGCTCATCCGGCCGACAATGGAAGTTGCAGAACTTGCAGCCGGAAAGGCAGACGTTGGTATAATTGACGTTGCGATCGATCTGATAACTCACCCGCCGCCCCGGCACATGCCGGTACCGCTCGGCCTGCGCCCTGGCGCAAAGCTCCTCCAACGGCGCCTCCCGGTACAGCCGCAATGCCTCATCCTTTGTCAACCGTGAAACTAAAGTCATTGACTATCAACGATATAGCAAAAATCGATTGCGTCAAAATGCGCAACCGATTATTAATAAACTACAACAAATCAGACACATACGTGCCACGCATCAAAGTTTGAAAGAATCTTTCAGCTGGGTGGTCTTGTTCATGACCAGGTGGTCGGGAGTTGAGTCGGGGTCTTTCTTGAAGTAGCCGACGCGCTCGAACTGGACGGCCAGGTCGCCGGGATCGTCGAGGAGGGCAGGTTCGGCCCAGCCGGGACGGACGACGAGACTCTCCGGATTGAGGAAGTCCTTGTAATCCTTGTCGCAAGGCACCTGCGACATGTCGGCCAGCGTGAAGAGCCGGTCGTAGATGCGGCACTCGATCTCTTTGGCGAAAGCCGTTGAAACCCAGTGGATCGTACCCTTGACCGAACGCCACTGACCCGAGGCCGGATGTGTGAGCGGATCGTAGGTACACTTGAGCTCGACCACCTTGCCCGAAGCATCCTTGACCACCTCGTTGCACTGGATGATGTAGGTGTATTTCAGACGCACTTCCCCACCCGGACGCAAACGGAAGAACTTCTTCGGCGCATCTTCCATGAAATCGGCACGGTCGATCAGCAGCTCGCCCGTAAACGGCACCTTGCGCTTGGGACCTTCCGGAGCGGCCGGATTGAGCGGTGCTTCGAACCATTCGACCTTGCCCGGTTCCCAGTTCGTCAACGTCACCTTGATAGGATCGTCCGAAACGACCATGTAACGGTTGCTGCGCTCGTTCAGGTCCTGGCGGACGCAGTACTCCAGCAGGCCGATGTCCATCAGCTGGTCGCGCTTGCTGACACCGATCTTGTCGCAGAACATCTTCAGCGCCTCCGGCGTGTAACCGCGACGGCGGACGCCGCAAAGCGTCGGCATGCGAGGGTCGTCCCAGCCCGAGACGAAACCTTTCTCCACGAGTTCCAGCAACTTGCGCTTGCTCATCAGCGTGTAGGTTAGATTGAGCCGCGCGAACTCGTACTGATGCGAAGGATAGATGCCCAGCGTCTCGATGAACCAGTCGTAGAGCGGGCGGTGGATATCGAATTCCAACGTGCAGATGGAATGTGTGATGTGTTCGATGGAATCGCACTGGCCGTGCGTGTAATCGTACATCGGGTAGATGCACCACTTGTCGCCGGTGCGGTGGTGATGCGCGTGCTTGATGCGATAGAGGATCGGATCGCGGAACATCATGTTGGGATGCGCCATGTCGATCTTCGCGCGGAGCACCTTCGCACCGTCGGGATATTTGCCCGCTTTCATTTCACGGAAGATGCGGAGATTCTCCTCGACGCTGCGGTTGCGCCAGGGTGAATCGACGCCCGGCTGCTCCACGGTGCCGCGGTTCACACGGATCTCCTCGAGGGTCTGGTCGTCCACATAGGCCAGGCCGCGCTCGATGAGCTGCTCGGCCCATTCGTACAACTGGTCGAAGTAATCGGAGGCATAACGCTCTTCCGCCCATTGGAATCCCAGCCACTTGATGTCCTCCTTGATGGCGTCGACATATTCCACATCTTCCTTGGTGGGGTTGGTGTCGTCGTAGCGGAGGTTGGTGCGGCCGCCATACTTCTGCGCCAGTCCGAAATTGATGCACAGGCTCTTGGCGTGGCCGAGGTGGAGGTATCCGTTCGGTTCGGGCGGAAATCGGGTGATGATCTGGTCGTACTTGCCAGACGCGAGGTCCGCTTCGATGATTTCTTCGAGGAAATTGTTTTTCTTCTCTTCTTCCATTTTTGCGAGCAGTTTGACCTGCAAATATAGGAAAAAATCACTATCTTTAACCCGTAAAAACCGCACATGGCATGCTGAAATCAATGACGGGCTACGGCAAGGCGGAATGCCTGCTGGGCCCAGACAAGTATCTCATCGAAATCCGATCGGTCAACGGCAAAAATGCCGATATCAATCTTAAAACCCAACTCATCCCCCGCGACAAGGAAGTCGAAGTCCGCAAATACATCGCCGACAAACTCGGCCGCGGCAGCATCGACTTGTTCATAACGGTCGAACACACCCAGGGAGCTGTCACGAAACAAATCAACCGCGAGACGCTGCTCAGTTACTACAAGCAGCTGCAGGATGCCGTCAAGGACACCGTGCTCGACTGCTGCGAACCGGATACGCTGATGCTGTCGCTCATGCGCCTGCCCGACGTGCTGGAGACCCGCAGCACGGAACTCACGCCCGAACAATGGGAACAGCTCTTTGCCGCCATCCGCGAAGCCGTCGCCAGCCTGGACAACTTCCGCCAGCGCGAAGGCGTCAGCCTCTGCAGTGATGTGATCACCCAGGTAGCCAAGATCGAGACCTACCTTCCAGAGATTGAACGCTACGAGAAGGAACGCGTGGCCGCCATCCGCGAACGCATCGACGCCCGCATCAAGGAACTCGCCCTTCAGCCCGACACCAACCGGCTCGAGCAGGAGATGATCTTCTGGCTGGAAAAACTCGACATCAACGAAGAAAAAGTACGACTGCGGCAGCATTGCAGCTATTTCCGCGAAACCGTGCTCAACGAGCCCATGCCCGGCCGCAAACTCGGCTTCATCGCCCAGGAGATGGGCCGTGAGATCAATACCCTCGGCTCCAAGGCCAACCACGCCGATATCCAGAAATGCGTGGTCAAGATGAAAGACGAACTCGAGAAAATCAAAGAACAAACACTCAACATCCTTTAATATGAAGAGAATCCTCACCGTGCTGGCAGCCCTCCTTCCGCTGCTGGCCTTTGCTGCAGACCGCCAGGAAGCGCGTCTGCTCCGATTCCCTGCCGTCGGCGGCGACAACATCGTGTTCAGCTACGCCGGCGACCTTTACCTTGTCGGCATCAATGGCGGTGACGCCCGGAAGCTGACCTCCCACGTGGGTTACGAAGTGTTCCCGCGCATCTCTCCCGATGGAAAGACCGTGGCCTTCACCGGCCAGTACGACGGCAACACCGAAGTCTATACCATCCCCATCACCGGTGGCGAACCCCGGCGCATCACCTATTCCGCCCTCGTCAGCCGCGACATGGTCGGCGAGCGCATGGGTCCGAACAACATCGTCATGTGCTGGACGCCCGACGGCAAGCAGATCGTGTACCGCAGCAAGCAGTGGTGCTTCAGCGGCCTGCGCGGCCAGCTCTGCAAAGTCGACGCGAACGGCGGCCCCGCCGAGGAGATTCCGACCACAGAAGGCGGCTTCTGCAGCTTCTCGCCCGATGGCAAGCAACTGGCCATGAACCGGATGTTCCGCGAGTTCCGCACCTGGAAATACTACCGCGGCGGCCAGGCCGACGACATCTGGATCAACCAGGTCGGCACGACGAAACTGGAGAAGATCAGCGACAACGACGCCCAGGACATCTTCCCGATGTGGATCGGAAATGAGATCTACTATCTCTCGGACCGCGACCGCATCATGAACCTCTTCGTCTATGACACCAAGACCAAAAAGACCCGCAAGGTCACGGACTTCAAGGAATATGACTGCAAGTTCCCCTCCTATTCCCAGCAGTACGTGGTATTCGAGAACGGCGGTTACATCTATAAGTATGACGTTAAGAAAGGCACTTGCGAGAAAGTGACCATCTACCTGGAAAGCGACAATATCTACAGCCGCCCCGAGTACAAGAACGTGGCCGGCCGCATGTTCTCGTTCAGTCTCTCACCCGACGCCGAACGCATGCTGATCGTCGCCCGCGGCGATGTCTTCTCCCTCCCCGCCCACAACGGCCCGGTCCGCAACGTGACCCTGACTCCCGGCGCACACGAACGGGAAGGCGTCTGGAGCCCGGACGGCAAGCACGTGGCCTGGTTCTCCGACAAGGACGGTGAGTATCAGGTCTATGTGGCGCCCTCCGACAATATGGAGAATGCCCGCCAGATGACCCACTTCTCTGACGGCTATCCCAGCGGCCTGCAGTGGTCGCCCGACGGAAAGACCCTCTTCTTCTCCACGCTCAAGCGCGAGATTTACAGCCTGGACGTGGCCTCCGGCAGCCTGAAACGTATCATCTACAGCGATACCAGCGCCCCGCGCGGCTTCACCCTCTCGGCCGACGGAAGCTGGGCCGCCTACACCATGGGCCTGGACAACGACATCTCCGCCGTGTATCTCTACGACATGGCAACGGGCAAGTCCTATCAGGTCACCGACCGCTGGTACGATTCTTCCAGCCCGATGTTCTCGCAGGATGGCAAATACCTGTTCTTCACTTCGGCCCGCGAACTGCGTTCGCAGTATTCCCAGGTCGAATGGAACGCTTCGTACAACATCAATTCCTATGTGTTCGTCGTTCCCCTGGCCAAGAGCACGCCAGACCCTACGACGCTGACCTCTGATGAATATGGGAACAAGCCGGCAAAGCCCGAAGGACCCAGACCCGGCGGACCTGCTCCCGGCAAACCGGCTCCTGAAAAACCCGCAGCTGAAAAGCCCGCCAAGATGAAGGTCGACGTCGACGGCATCGGCCAGCGCGCCAGCGTGCTGCCGCTGCCGGCCGGCCGCTACCGCCTGATCCTGGCCGATGGCGACAAACTCTACTACAGCAGTTTCGGCGGCGGCATGCCCGGCATGGGCGGTCCTGGTGGCCCGGGCGGCGCCCGTGGCGGTGCGGCGGCAGTCAAGGTGCTCGACCTGAAGACCCTCAAGACTTCCGACGGCCCGAAGAACACGCCGGTCGCCTTTACGCCCGACCATAAGAAATGCCTGGTCCGCGAAGGCGGCAAGCTCTATGTCACGGGCTTCGGCGGACCCGCCAAACTCGACAGCCCGGTTCCGACCGAGGAGATGGACATGCTCATCGACCACGAAGCCGAGTGGCGCCAGATCTACGACGAAAGCTGGCGCGTGACCCGCGACAACTTCTATGTGGAGAACATGCACGGCATCGACTGGAATGCCATCCACGACAAATACGCCGTGATGCTGCCGTATGTGAAACACCGCCACGACCTGACCTACCTCATCGGCGAGATGATTGCCGAACTGACCATCGGCCACGCCTACATCACCTCGGGCGAAGTGCCCGAAATCCCGCGCGTCGCAACCGGCCTGCTGGGCGGCAAGTTCAGCAAGGATGCCAAGACCGGTGCCTTCCGCATCGAGCACATCTTCAAAGGCGCATCGTGGGACAAGACGCTCGTCTCACCGCTTGACGAAGCGGGCGTAAACGCAAAGGTCGGCCAGTACATCACCTGTGTGAACGGAACCCCGGCTGCCGAACTGACCGACATCTACCAGGCCCTCGTGGGCAAGGTTGGAAAGACGGTGGAACTGGAAATCGCCGACAACGCAGCCGGCAAGAACGCCCGTAAGGTGTATGTCAAACCGGTTGCCGACGAAAGCAACCTGGCCTACTACGAATGGGTACAGAAGAATATCGAAAAGGTCGACAAAGCCTCGAACGGCGAGATCGGATATATCCATATCCCCGACATGAGCACCGAAGGCCTCGACATGTTCACCAAACTCTTCTATACGCAACTCGACAAGAAAGCGCTCATCATCGACGACCGTATGAACGGCGGCGGAAACGTTTCCCCGATGATTCTGGAACGCCTCCAGCGTGAAGTCTACCGCATGAGCATGTCGCGCAACGGCGGCAAGAACGACCCTGTGCCCAACCAGGCGTTCTACGGCCCGAAGGTCTGCCTCATCGACAAATATTCTTCGTCCGACGGCGACCTCTTCCCGTATGGCTTCCGCCAGCTCGGCCTGGGCAAACTCATCGGCAAACGTTCCTGGGGCGGCATCGTGGGTATCTCCGGTTCACGGAATTATCTCGACGGCCAGGACATGCGCACACCGTTCTTCACATCCTATTCGCTGGAAGGTGACTGGATCATCGAAGGCCACGGCGTTGATCCCGACATCGAGGTCGACATCAACCCCTTCGAAGACTACAAGGGCAAGGACGCCCAGCTCGACAAGGCCATCGAAGTGCTGAAAGCCGAACTGAAGAACTGGAAACCGCTCCCGCCCACCCCGCCGGCTCCCGACAAAAGCCGCATCGGCCTGGAATAGTGTCATGCCCGGCCTGAGCGGGCATCTCAAAGAACATTGATAGATTTTTTTTCGTAACTTTAACCCAGATTGTATTAAATCCAAATCAATAAGCCTATGAAAAAATACTTAGCAGAATGCATCGGAACGTTCGTCCTGACGCTCCTGGGCTGCGGAACGGCTATGTTCCTCGGCTGCAACACGCCGGCCGGCGTCGTCGGCACGGCCATCGCTTTCGGTCTGACCGTCGTGGCCATGGCCTATACGATCGGCGGCATCAGCGGCTGCCACATCAATCCGGCCATCACCTTCGGTGTCGCGCTTTCGGGCCGCATGTCATGGGGTGAAGCCGTCGGCTACTGGGTCGGCCAGGTCATCGGCGCGATCATTGCCGGCGCTGTCCTGCTGCTTCTGACCAAGGTGGTTGCCGCTCCCGACCTGACGGGCGGTCTGGGCACCAACGGCGTCGCCAATGCCGGCGGCGTGGGTGGCGCACTCCTCGTCGAGTTCATCGCAACATTCATCTTCGTGCTGGTTGTGCTGGGCACGACCGATGCGAAGAAAGGTGCAGGTAATCTGGCCGGCCTGGCCATCGGCTTGACGCTGATCCTCGTCCACCTGGTCTGCATCAACTTGACCGGTACTTCCGTCAACCCGGCCCGTTCCATCGGCCCGGCACTCTTTGTCGGCGGCGAAGCCCTCGCCAACGTGTGGGTGTTCATCCTCGCCCCGATGGTGGGTGGTGCCTGCGCAGCCGGTGTCTGGAAAGCGCTGGCGAAGTAGATGCTTCGCTGCGCTCAGCATGACAGAGCGCTGTATGTAAAAAACCTTCCGGGATTTCCGGAAGGTTTTTTTACATTCCCATGCCGCCGTCGACCAGGATAACCTGGCCGGAGACATAGGAGGCCAGGTCGGAGGCCAGGAAGGTGCAGACTTTCGCCACTTCTGCGGGGGTGCCGCCGCGGCGCATCGGGATCTTGGATTCCCACTGCTTCAGCACCTCGGGTCCGAGTTTCTCGGTCATGTCGGTCAGGATAAAGCCCGGAGCCACCACGTTGGCGCGGACGCCCTTGGGACCGAGTTCGGCAGCGATGGACTTGGCCAGGCCGATCATGCCGGCTTTCGAGGCGGAATAGTTGCACTGGCCGGCGTTGCCATGGACGCCCACAATGGAGCTGATGTTGATGATGGATCCTCCGCGCTGACGCAGCATGACGGGCGAGACGGCGTGGATGAAGTTGAAGGCGCTCTTGAGGTTGACCGTGAGGACAGCATCCCACTGGAGTTCGCTCATGCGGAGCATGAGGGCATCTTTGGTGATGCCTGCGTTGTTGACAAGCACGTCGATACGTCCGAAGTGTTCCATGACTTGCTCGACGGCGTGATGGGTCTGTTCGAAATCGGCGGCGTTGGAAGCCAGGGCAAGCACGCGCACGCCGAAGGCTTCGAGTTCTTTCTTCGTCTGTTCTCCGATTTCGTCGATAACCAGGTCGGTGAAAGCGATATCGGCGCCTTCTTCCGCAAATTTGAGGGCGATCTGTTTGCCGATGCCCCTTGCCGCGCCCGTAATCAGCGCGACCTTTCCTTTCAGTAATTCCATATTACAATTCTGCGATTAAATCATATTCGTCAGCGCCGGTGATAGTGACGTCAACAAACTGGCCGACGGGGGCAGTGCCTTTGATCAGGATTTCACCGTCAACTTCCGGAGATTCGGTCTGGGAGCGGGCTACCAATATGCCGTCATCGGAGACGGAGTCGACGAGAACGCGGGTACGGGTGCCGACTCGGGACTGGTTATAGGCCAGTGAAATGCCGCTCTGGAGCTCCATCAACCGGTCGTAGCGCTCCTGCTTGACTTCCGCCGGGATATCGTCCTTGTAGTGGATGGCGCCGTACGTACCTTCTTCCTCAGAATACCGGAAGGCTCCGAGGCGTTCGAAACGGCATTCGCGGACGAAGTCGAGCAAGTCGCGGAATTCCGCTTCCCCCTCGCCAGGATGACCCACAATCAAGGTCGTGCGGAGCACTACCCCGGGCACAAGCTGCCGCATGCGGGCCACCAGTTCTCGGGTCTGCCGTCCGTCAACGCCGCGCCGCATCATCGCGAGAACCTTGTCGGCGCTGTGCTGCAGGGGGATGTCGATGTAGGGGCAGATCTTCGGATTGTCGGCCATCACCCGAAGTACGTCTTCCGGAAAACCGGCCGGATAGCTGTAATGCAGCCGGATCCACTCGATGCCGTCGATCCCGGCCAGCTGCGCGAGCAGGTCGCCCAGCCGCCGCTTCCCATACAGGTCAAGCCCGTAATAGGTCGTATCCTGCGCGATGACGATCAGTTCCTTCACCCCCTGCGCCGCCAGCAATTTCGCCTCCGCCACCAGCTGCTCCATGGGAACACTGACATGCGGACCGCGGATCATCGGAATGGCACAGTAGGAACACGAACGGTCGCAACCTTCGGCGATCTTCAGGTAGGCATAGTGCTTCGGAGTTGTCAGCACACGGCCCAGCGTGTCGAAAGTCAACACGCCGTTCCATTCGTCCACCTCAGGAATCTCGGGCGGAAGCTCCGAACGATAGCGCTGCGACAGGCAGCCGAATACCGACACCTTCTGCACAAGCCCTTCTTTCTTGGCTTCCACGGCCTCCAGAATGGCATTGACCGATTCTTCCTTGGCGTCCTGGATAAAGCCGCAGGTATTGATGATCACCTCATCGACCCGGCCGGTAGCCAGGTCGACGGTTTCAGGTACAAGCTCGTATCCGCGCTCCTGCAGAACGCGCATCAGGTGCTCCGAATCCACGCGGTTCTTGGAGCAGCCCATCGTCACGACCTGGATGCGCTTCACTCAGCCTTCTCCTCTGCTTTTTCTTCTGCCTGCTCCTCTTCTTCGTCCTCGACGAATTCCAGCGAAGCATAGTTGCGGAGTTCCTCGTACCAGCCGAGAATCTTCTTCATGTGCGACACATAGAAACGATTCTCATCGTAGTCGGGGATCACTTCCGCGAAGAACGCCTTGATGGCCTTGGCGTCGCCCTTCGGATCCGGCGCCGGACCCTGGGAGAGTTTGGCAGCCATAGCGGTCAGTACGTCGCGCAAAGGCACGTCGGTCTCGTCGGTATAGATCGAGATATCGGCCAGCGAGCTGACCTTGGCGCTGGCACCGAGCATGGTGCGCTGTTTCGTAGCGAGCGACTCGGCGATGATGCCGCCGCGACCCTGGGCCACATATTCAAACAATCCGTGTTCACCCGAAACGGAGAGAATTTTCTTCAAATCTGTCTTTTCCATCGTTGTTTTATCTTTTCAATTATTTGCAGGACCGCCGGCAACAGCGCCTGACGGTCGTCGTTTTCCAAAATAAAATCGGCCTTCGCCATGCGTTCAGCATCACTCCATTGCGCGGCCATCCGCTTGCGCACCTGCTCCTCCTTCATATCGTCGCGCACCATAACGCGGCGGATCCGGATATCTTCCGGTGCCGTCACTACCACCGTATAGTCCATCATACCCGCAAAACGCGGTTTCTCGAGCAGGATGGCCGATTCGATGAGCACCAGCGCGCTCTCCTGCTGCTGCTTCCAGTTTTCAAAATCCCGGATGACAGCCGGATGCACCCGGTCTTCCACGGCAGCGAGCAACGATGTGTCACCAAAAATCCGGCGCGAAAGCGCATTTCTGTCGAGACGTCCGCCGGCATCCAGGACCGTTTCACCACACAATGCCACCATGTCAGCCAATAGCTGCGGGTCGCGGTCATAGAGCTCCTTGGCAGCCCGGTCGCAGTCGTAGACAGGCAGGCCCAGCTCATGGAACACACGTGCCACCACGGACTTGCCGCTGCCGATGCCACCGGTACACAGGATAACGCAGCTGCCTTCTTTCATCGTCCCCCCATCTGGATACATTCCACCAGTCCGGGATTGATCCGCCACGCATAAATCTCGCGCTTCGTCTCCAGGCGCGGAATCACCTTCGTGCTCTCCGCCCCCGCGAAGTCGGCGTAATTCACCACCAGTGCAAGATCGTCTGCGGTGATGCGGCCGCCCTGGGGACGGAACGGCGCCTTGAAAGTCAGCTCCACCTGGGACGGCAGGACAATCAGCGTCCGGCCGGCCGGCGCGCCCTTGACCGTTACCGGCAGGGTCATCGTCGTCTCCACATAGCGGTCCACGTCCACTTCAAAACGAACCCGGTCCACATCGAAACGAAGACCCGGAATGGGTTCCAGGCCCACATAACCCTGGATCGGCTTGTCCACCTTGGAGTAAGCAATGGACTGGGTGCGGACTTGCGTCACCCGTTGCAGTTCCTTCACGGCTCCGTAGACCGACACGGAATCGGGCGTCAGGACAACTTCTCCCACCGGCATGTACTGGGGCAGGAAATCCATCTCGACCGTGGCGACGACAGGCACCCGGATGAACGACTGGGGTGCGAATGTGAAGGTCAATTCTTCAGCGTCGATATAGTCAATCTCAAAATGGTCGCCCATCTGCTCGGAGAGCCGGTCGCGCAATTCGGACACCGGGAGGGAGAAAGTATCCTCAATACCCGGTACCGGCTTGAAATGCCGGGCATCCTCCTCGATGGACAGGCGGACGGGCTTGCGGCCCGTGCCCCGCATGCGCAGCAGGTAGAATCCGGAAGCCTTCCCGCGCAGCAGCACGGTCTCCCGCGAAGTCGCCTCGGCGGCATAACCCTGCAGGTTGGTCGTTACCTGCACCGTACAGGGCATGCCGGCTGAATACGTCAATGCGAAGGTATGCATCACCCACACGAGGCAGGCGATGAGCAGGGAGAGCAGAAGCAACCGGAAATCCCGCATCGGGACTTATGCCTGCTGGGCGTCGCTGAAGTCTTTCACGAGCGAAGCCTTGTCGACCTTGATACGGACGTCCTTGTCGATCTCGAGCAGCACTTTGTTGTCAGTGACCTCGATGACAGTGCCATAGATGCCGCCGACGGTGACGACCTTGTCACCTTTGGAGAGGCTGTTGCGGAAGTTGTTGAGTTCCTTCTGGCGTTTCTGCTGGGGGCGGATCATGAAGAGCCACATCACCACGAAGATGAGGGCGAGCATCAACAGCATGGTCATGCCGCCGCCTTGTCCGGCGCCCTGCGCCTGCAGAAGGGTCATTACTGAAAGAATCATAGTATAGGTAATTTGATTAATAATTCGTCATTCCGGGCTTGACCCGGAATCTCATTGTTCATAGAGTCCGCGCCCCTGCTTGACCACCTCGCCGCCGGCGACCTTCTCCTGAATGATACGGTCGAGAATGCCGTTGACGAAGACCCGGCTGTTGGGCGTGCTGTAGTACTTCGATATCTCCACGTATTCGTTGATCGTCACTTTCACCGGGATGGTCGGGAAGACCACGGCCTCAGTGATGCCCATGACGATCAGGGTGGCGTCGGTCAGCACAAGCCGGTCGGATTTCCAATTGTCGAGATGCTGCGAGATCAGTTCGAAATATTCATCATAGCGGGCGATGGATTCTGCGAGGAGCCGCAGGGCGAATTCCTTGTCGTCCTCTTTCAGGAAGGTCGAAGGATGGAAGACCTGGTGCTTCCGCGCCGTCTCATCGATGCCGGCGATGATGGTATTCAGGGCGAAGGCCAAGTCGTCGACCCAGAGGACAGACATGTCCTCGAGCAGGGATTCCAACTCTTCGTTGTCTTCGAATTCATCCTGGAAAATGCAGGAGAACAACTGGCAGTCTTCTTCGAAGGAATCCACGCCGGAGTTCATGTAGTTCCGGTAATAATCCTTGGTTATCAAGGAGTTGTACACATGCTTGACAAAGGGTTCGTATTCCCCCCACTGCAAGCCGCGGCGCATGCAGTAACGGCCGAATTCCGGATCGTCTGAAAGAAGGGCCGCGAAGCGGTTGTGCACGAACTTGAGATTGGGGTGCGCTTCTTCCTCGGTGGGCCGGAATTTCTGCATGCCGGCGGCGATTTTGTCTTCTGCCACGCGGATGAGCGAGGAAGAGATGTTGAGCATGAAATAGTATAGATCCTTGACCTTGTCACAGGACTCCAACAGGGTCTTCTGTGCCGCGAGCGCATTGTCGGCATGCGACCCTTCGTAGGCAAAGAGCGTCTTGAAGGCCTTGATGCGGATCAGTCTGCGAGAGAGCATTTCAAAGTTTTCTGAAAATTTTCACAAAGATAAGTGGTTTCTTTCAATAATAAAATCTATCTTTGTAGGAGTTTATCGAAAAACGTTTAAAAAGATCTAGACATGTATTATGAGGATTACGACAATGCAGGCTTTCAGGAAAGAAATGGAGACGACGTCTATTCGAAGCCTGTAAGAGCAGGAAAGAGAACCTACTTTTTCGATGTCAAAGCCACGAAAGGCAACGATTACTACCTGACCATCACCGAAAGCAAGCGCCGCGTGGAGCGGGATGGCCGTTACGTGTACGACAAGCACAAGATTTTCCTTTACAAAGAAGATTTCGACAAATTCGCCGACGGACTTCAGGAAGTTGTAAACTATATCCGCGAGCGGCTGCCGGTCGAAGAAAATGCCGCACCTGTACAGCAGCCTTCCTCTCCGGACCAGGCACCGGGCGCATTTTCGGATGTGAATTTCGAGGAATTATAGCAAAAAACCCGGCTTTTCAGCCGGTTTTTTTCATTTTTGACGCATGGATCTCCCTTTTTCCTTCGACAAAATCCCTGCCGGTGAAGGTATTGTGGGCCGCACCGCAGAGATAGCTGCCGTGCTCTCAGCATTGGGACAGGGCGGCTCGAGTCTTGCCCTGTACGGCGAGGCACGCAGCGGAAAAGAGACTGTCGTGCGGGAAGCCATAGACCGTTATCTCCAGAAAAAAGGCCAGGTCATCGTTTGTGAAATCGACCTGACCGGACTCCGTACCTACGAACAATTCACCGCACTCTGGCGCTCCCGGATGAAATCCTGCGCCGAGGAGTTGAACCGGGGGGCACTGCTCCCGTTCGAAATCTCCCTCGACGAGGTTCCCGACAAAAAACTCTTCGACCTCCCCAGCATCATCGCAGGCGAGTCCGGTACACAGATGATTGTCTATTTCAAGGAGTTCCAGAACCTGCTCCGCATCGAGGACGAGCAATTCCAGCTCGAGATGCTCGACCGTCCGTGGAGCCGGCAGAAAGCGATCCGCTACCTGTTCACCGGTTCGTTCGTCAACGCGATGAAAAGCATTTTTGAGGAAAGGAAATGCTTCTATGGCATGTGCCGGACGATGCAGTTGCAGCCCATCGAAAAACGGCTGGTGTGCGAATACATCCGTTCCGCCTTCCTCAACCTGGGCCGCGTCATCGAAGCAGAAGAAATCCTGGCTATCCATGAGATGTCCGCGGGCAACATGTGGTACGTGAAACAGCTCTGCTCGTTCTGCTACAGCCAGCCGGCCGGCTATGTAAGCCGGGTCACCGTCAACCATGCGCGTGACATGTTGCTGGCCATCCATGTCCCGCGTTTCAAACATTGGCTTTTCGACTTGACGGTCAACCAGATCAACCTGCTCCATGCCATCGTCGACGGCATCCGGAAATTCAGCAGCGCCGAAACCATGGAACGGTACCGGCTCAATTCCTCCGCCGGCGTGGCACGCAGCCGTGAGGCCCTTGCCAAGCGGGAACTGGTGGTATTTGATGAAGAAGACAATGCGCGCCTGACCGATCCTCTCTTCGAATACTGGCTTCGCAATTACTATTTTGTATCATGAAAAAACTCGTCGTACTTTCGGGCGCAGGCGTCAGCGCAGAGAGCGGAATCAAGACCTTCCGCGACAGTGACGGATTATGGGAAAACTACAATGTAGCCGACGTGGCCGACATTGAAGGATGGTATCGCAACAAAGGCCTTGTCCTTCAATTCTATAACGAACGGCGGCACCAGCTGGAGACGGCGCAGCCCAACAAGGCGCACAAGCTCATCGCGGAACTCGAACGCTATTTCAACGTCACCGTGGTCACGCAGAATGTGGACAATCTCCACGAGCGCGCCGGTTCCACCCGGATCATCCATCTGCACGGCGAACTGACCAAGGTCCGCCCCGAAGACCGGGAGGACATCGGAGAAGGGACCCGGGGCGTGAAAGACATCGGATACAAGGATGTCAACCTGGGAGACACGGACAGCCGCGGCGTCCAGCTCCGACCCCACATCGTCTGGTTCGGGGAAGCCGTTCCCATGATGACTCCGGCCGCCCGGGAAGTGTCGGAAGCCGACATCCTGCTGATCATCGGCACTTCGCTCAACGTCTATCCGGCCGCAGGCCTCTTCCGTTACGTCCGGCCCGGGACGCCCATCTTCCTGATCGATCCCAAGCCGATCCGACTGGATTACAACAAGTTCACGCAGATCCAGGAGCCCGCAACCGTGGGCATGGAAAAACTGAAGCAGATCCTGCTGGATGAATACCTCTAGACAAGTCGTCCTGGCTGTCACCGGTGCCAGCGGGGCATGCTATGCGCAGCGCTTTCTGGAGCGTACTGCCAAGCTCGACGGTGTGGATGTCCATCTGCTGATGACCGACACGGCCCGCGAAGTCTGGCGGCACGAGCTGGGAGACGGTCCCATAGAAGGCCGGTTCACCCTGCTCGACAATCACCGTTTCGACAGCCCTTTCTGCTCGGGAAGCGCCGCGGCGGACGTCATGGTGGTCCTTCCCTGCTCCATGGGCACGCTTGCCCGCATCGCCGCAGGTACCGCCGGCGATGCCGTCGCCCGCATCGCCGACGTACAGCTCAAGGAACGCCGCCCGCTCATTCTGGTTCCGCGTGAAACGCCCTTGAATCTCATTCATTTGCGCAACATGACGACGCTGACAGAGGCCGGTGCCGTCATCGCCCCGGCAGCACCTGCTTTCTATACCCGTCCCGACAGCCTGGATACGCTGGTCGACACCTTCGTCGCCCGGCTTCTCCAGCTCGCCGGCCTCGCCTCCCTCGAAGCCTCTTACCGCTGGAATCGGTAAATAATCGACTCTACATATTAAAAATATCTCTATCTTTGCCGGGATGAAACGACTCCATTCCCTGCTTGTACTTTGTGCACTCTGTATGGCGGCTGTTGCTGCGGCCCAGACGGCTCCGGTCCGTTTTGCCTATCTGTCGGATACCCATATCTGCGAAGGCAACCCCCGCATCGAGAATCTCCGCCGGTGCATTGCCGATATCAACAGCCAGCCGGATATCCAGTTCACCATCCTTGGTGGCGACATCACCGAATTCGGTGCCGATCACGAAATCGTGATGACCAAGGCCATGCTGGACTCCCTGGAGCACCCCTATTGGATCGTGGCAGGCAACCACGACGCCAAATGGTCGGAAAGCGGCTGCAACACCTTCGCCAAGGTGTTCGGCTACGAGCAATTCGATTTCGAGGCAGGAGGCATCAAATTCCTGGGCTGCAACTGCGGTCCCAACATGCGCATGGCGCCGGCCCTGCTGCCGCACGAAAGCCTGGTCTGGCTCGATTCGGTCATGACCGACACCCCGAAATCACAGCCCGTCATCTTCGTCAACCATTATCCGCAGGATACGTCCATCCTCAATTATTTCCAGGTGCTGAACACCCTGAAGAAAGGCAACATCCAGTTGCTGGTCGGCGGACACTGGCACATGAACAGAGTCCTCAACTATGAAGGCGTCCCCGGCATCCTCGGACGTTCCCCCGACCGGGGCAAAGAGGTGGGCTACAATATCATGGACATCAAGGACGGGACTTTCTCCGTCCACGAGCGCATTCTGGTCGACAAAGACGGCCAGGTCATTGCGCCCCTGGACCGGGAGCCCTGGTATACGCAGCGTCTGACGGACGCCCCGCAATACGAACCCGACCGGGCAGCCGGCCGGGACAATCCCTACGGACTTCCTTTCGATTATCCATTCCTGAAATTCGACGTGAACCGTGACTACCCGCAAGTGCAGGAAGTTTGGCGTAGTCAGGACGAGGGCGATATCGGCTGTGGTGTCATCAAGGCGGGCAACTATGTACTATATGCCAATGAAGCAGGTGTCGTGAAGGCACTGGATGTCCGGACGGGACGCGAGATCTGGCGTTTCGCCACCGAAGGCAAGGTGTTTTCAACGCCGGCCGTCTGGAAGCGCCGGGTGGTAATCGGCTCTTCTGACGGCTACATCTACTGCCTGTCGCTCAAGAACGGAAAACTCCGCTGGCGCCATCGTTGTGACAAATCCGTGCTCGCATCACCTGTCATCCAGGATGGAATCGCCTACGTCGGCGCTTCGGACCATGTCTTCCGGGCCTTGAAAGTCCGGAATGGAAAATTGCTGTGGTCGCGCGACGGTATCGCGGGTTTCGTGGAATGCAAGCCCTATATCGACCGGGAACAGCTGGTGTTCGGCGACTGGGCCAATACGCTCTATTCGCTGGATCCGCGCACCGGCGCTGTCCAGTGGACCTGGCAGACCAAGGGATCCCGCATGTTCTCCCCTGCCGCGGTCTACCCCGTCAAGGCTGAAGGCAAGATATTTGTAGTCACCCCGGAACGGAAAACCTATGCGCTGGATGCACGGACTGGAAAACAGTTGTGGGTCCACCCCGGCGGACGGGAATCGATCTGCCTCTCGCCCGACGGCTCGACAATTTTCGTAAAGACGATGTTCGACAGTATACAAGCATATTCTACTGCCGCTGATACGGCAACGCTCCGCTGGGAAACGCAGCCGGGCTTCGGCTATGAGATTGCTCCGACACCCTGTGCCTGCAGCGCAGACGGCAAACTGGTCTTTGTCCCCACTGACAAGGGCAACATCTTCTGTATCAAAGCCGAAGACGGGTCGCCCGTATGGAAGCACAAGATTTCCGTCGCCCTGATCAACAACATCGTCCCCCTGCCCGACCATCAGCTTCTTGCCGCAACGATGGACGGCGTCGTTACCCTTATACAGTATTAGCCCGTGAATATCGACTCCAACAAGAAATATATCTTTCTGAGCATCTTCCTCTTCTGCTCTGTACTGGCCCTGGCGCAGGACCGCATGATCACTATTTCCGGACATGTCCGGGATGCCAAGAACGATGAGCCCATGACCCAGGCCATTGTCTACACGGAAGACAAGAAAACGGGCGTAGCCGCCGATGTCAACGGTTTCTATTCCCTCAGCATCCCGGCCGGCAAACAGAAAATCTACTGCGCTTACTTCGGTTACAAAACGGAGGAGGCAACGATAGAGAACGTCACCGGATCGCTCGTCCTGGACTTCCTGATGCAGCCCGATCCGGATATGCTGGAGGCAGCCACCATCTTCTCGCATCCCAACCGTTCAGAGATCAAACTCCCGCAGATGGGCCTGCAGCGCGTCGACGCTTCCCTGGTGCGGCAACTTCCCGCCATGATGGGTGAAGCCGACATCATCCGCATCATCCAGATGATGCCGGGCGTCCAGTCCCCGAGTGAAGGATCCACCGGCTTCAGCGTGCGGGGCGGCGGCCTCGACCAGAACCTGATCCTGCTCGACGGAGCGCCCATCTACAACTGCGGCCATTTCCTGGGTTTCCTCTCGATGTTCAACGGCGATGTCATCCGGGGCGCAGACCTGTACAAAGGTGACTTCCCGGCAACCTATGGCGGGCGCCTTTCCTCGGTGCTCGACATCTCCACCAAAGACGGCAACAACCAGAAGTTCGGCGGCAATGCCAGCATCGGCCTCATCAGTTCGAAACTGTTCCTGGAAGGGCCCATCGTCCCCGGCAAACTGTCGTTCATGCTGGCTGGAAGACGGACGTACCTGGAACTCTTCCTCCCGCTGATGAAAGGAAAAATCCCGGAAGGCACCAACCTGTATTTCTACGACCTGAACGGCAAGATCAGCTGGAAGGCCTCTGAAAAGGACCATGTTTTCCTGAGCGCTTTCAGCGGGAAGGACCTGCTGGCCCTCAAGATCGAAGAATTCGGCCTCGGCCTGAGTACCTTCGTTTTCGCCAATCACACCCAGTCCCTCCGCTGGAACCATGTCTATTCGCCCAAGCTGACATCCGATATCCTCGTATACAATACTTTGTACCGGAATGACATGAGTTTCGACCTGGAGAGCGCGGAATTCGATTTCTATCAGGCCATCCGGGAAACCGGTTTCCGGGCGGGATGGACCTGGTATCCCGACAAGAACAATACGGTGAAGGCGGGCATCCAGACAGCCTGGTTCAACATTCAGCCCGGTGTCAGCGTTCCCAGCACCGAAACGTCATACATCCACGAAGTCCACATCCCGGAATACCTGGCCATCCAGCCCGCGGTCTATATCCAGAATGAGCAGAAGCTGGGGCCGCTGTCCCTCCGCTACGGACTGCGCTTTGCCTGGTTCACGCGCCTCGGCCCTACCGAGCAGCGCTACTACGACCCGGAGAGCCATGAACTGATCATCGCCCGCGACATCAAAAAGGGCACCATCATCAAACGCTACGGCGGATTGGAACCCAGATTCTCGGCCTCGCTCTCCATTACCGACGACCTGTCTGCCAAAGTATCCTACAACCGCAGCTATCAGTATCTCCAGCAGGCCCGCGTCAGCATCACCGGTAGCCCCATTGATTCCTGGTTCGCCGCGTCGCCCAACCTCAAGCCGCAGCGTACCGACATGTTCTCGCTCGGTCTCGATGCGCTCGTGGCCAAACAGGCCGTGCGCCTCTCTCTCGAAGGATTCTACAAGTACAACAAGAACACCATGGACTTTATTGACAATCCCGGACTCGTGCTCGACGACGTCAACGCCGAAGGCCTGCTCCGGATGGGCACTTCCCGCGCCTACGGTGTCGAAGCCATGGTCAAATACGATTTTGCCCGCTGGAACGGCTGGTTGTCATACACCTGGTCCAACTGCATGTATCATATTCCCGAAATCAATGACGGCGTTCCCTACCAGTCGCCGCTCAATCATGAGCACGCCGTCAATTTCGTGCTGACCTATGATTTTTCCAAGCAGTTGTCCGCCTCAACGGAATGGGTGTTCTACAGCGGAGCCCCGACGACCTTCCCGATCGGACGTTATCAATTCATGGACAGGTGGATCCGCATCTATTCGACCCGCAATACCGACCGGATGCCGGACTATCACCGGCTCGACCTTTCCCTGACTTGGCGTACAAAGCGCCGCGTGGCGGAAAAGCCCTGGTCGGCCGAATGGAACCTCTCCATCTACAACGCGTACGCCCGGCACAACGCCTGGTCCATCGGGTTCCATTATGATGCCCTGACGCAACGCGCCCAGGCCGAGAAGATCTATCTCTTCTCCATCCTTCCATCCATTTCCTGCAATATAAAATTCTGACCGATGCGAATGTGCAGACCCCATATCCTGCTTCTGGCGTTGCTGATCCTGATCCTTCCCTCCGCCTGCTCGGAGGAGATCATCATCAGTTCAGCCTCCGACTATGAAGACTACCTGGCTGTCGAAGCCATGTTGACAGACCGGCCGGACTACCCCCAGCGCATCCTTCTTTCCCAGACCATCCCGTATTTTGAAGATATGGACCGTCCGATGGTTAAAGGCGCATCTGTCATGGTGGACGACGTCGTTTTCACGGAACAGCAGGATGGCGTCTACGTCGCTCCGACCGGCTACTGCTGCCATCCGGGTCATGTATATCATCTGAAAATCCATCTACCGGACGGCCGTGATTTCACATCCGAGAGCACGATGCCGGAATCCGGCTTCGTACTCAACGACATCGACTATGCCTATCTGGGTGGACAGGAAATGGACATGGACAGTACCTGGACCATCGGCCTCTGGGGAGTCGACCATGATTTCTACAGCAATTATATGGTCAACTATTCCGTCAACGGGAACCTGCTTCCGCTCTTCCTTTCCTATGTTACCATCGACCACTATTTCAGTGGCAGCGTCATCAAGGGATTCCCGTTCATGTTCATGATGCAGACTGACTTGAACCGGAGGAAATTCGGGGATTGCTTCAAATTCCTGGAGACCGGTGACGTCATTACCATGAACATCTATACCATCGATGATACCTTTTACCGGTATTTGATGGCATTGACGATGGATGCGCTCTACATCCCGCTTCTTTCCCCGCAGCCGGCCAACCCGCTGTGCAACATCCAGGGCGACCATGTCGTAGGCTACTTCGCCCTCTGCACACACGTCGACGCGACCGTCGTGGTCGAAGATCCGCTGCGCGACTATTTCAGGAAGTCGCTGCCGTTCTGATTACTGTAACCTGAAGATGTAGGTGATGGTGCCCTCCTGGGAGACGGGGGCTTTTTCGTTGGCCGTAAATTTGGCCTGGAGAGCGGATTTTTTCGCAGCAGCCCAGAGCGAACGGTCCGTCACCGAGGTACCCTCGATGCCGGGAATGGCATCCGTTACATTGCCCTCGCGGTCGACCAGGATCTTGACGACGACACGGCCGGATTTCTGGACGCCATAGTCGGGCAGCGGCAGGGAACCGACGACGTTGCGGCCTGCCAGACGGGCCGACGGCTCGCCGTCGCTTGAACCGGAGAGGGTATTGCCGCTGGCGTGTCCTTCGTCGAAGCGCGGGGTCGGCTGGGCAGCCGTCTGGGTAGCCAGCGTATCTTTGCGGTTGTTGGCCGCCGAGGGGAAAAGTGCCCGCTTGTCGATCTGGCGCATCGGTTCGGGGACCTCAACGTCGCCGTCGTTCCCTACCGTCGCCTCCTCGGCATCATTGGCCTTCGTTCCCTGCACTGGAGCCTCGGAACGCTTGACCAGTTCCACCTCGTTTTCCGGATCCGGCACCTCGGCCCGCGGCTCGTTGCCCACGGTCACTTGCTCGGGGATGAACTCCTCGGGAAATTCCATGAGTACGGCCTGCTCCTGCGGCGGCGGATAGATGTATTTCAGTCCGCCCTTGACGCACACAAGCAGCAGCAGTGCATGCAGCGCCACCGTCAATCCTATGCCTACCCAGTTGGACCGGTCCATCGTATCGTATTGCAACTGTGCTTATTCCGGCGAAGTCGCCATAATGACTTTGTAGTGGTTGCGCTTGGCGATGTTCATCAGCGCCACCACTTCCTTGACCGGCACCGTCTCGTCGGCGTAGATCGAGAAGGTCGGGTCGTCCTCGAACTGGAGCAGTTCGCGGAGCTGCGGCTCGATCTCACTGAAAGCCACAGGCTTCTGGTTGCCGTTGATGTGATAGGTCACCCTGTTTTCCTGCGGATAATGCTTGATCGACACACTCACCGTCGCCTTGGCTGCCACCTGGCCCGTGCTCTTGGGAAGCAGCAGCTTGAGGGCGTTGGGATTGACCAGCGTCGAGGTGACGAGAAAGAAGATCAGCAGCAGGAACACGATGTCGGTCATCGACGACATCGAGAAAGACGGGTCAACTTTCGTGGTCCGTTTGATTGCCATGGCTACAGTTCGGATTTGTTTTCTTTGCGGGCCTGGGCCGCGTCGAGGAATTCAATGGATGCGGCTTCCATCTTGGAGACCAGGCTCGTGACCTGGGCCGTGAGGAAGTTGTAGCCGAAGTAGGCCAGAATACCGACGATCAGACCGCCGACCGTTGTGATCATGGCCGTATAGATACCGCCGGAAAGCAGCGTAATGTCAATGTTGTTGCCAGCCTGCGCCATGTTGAAGAAGGCCTGCACCATGCCCATCACCGTACCGAGGAAACCGATCATCGGCGCACCGCCGGCAATGGTCGCCAGGGCCGGAAGGCCTTTCTCAAGCTGAGCAACCTCCACGTTGGCCACGTTCTCGACGGCAATACGGATGTCCGCCAGCGGCTTGTCGATGCGCTCGACACCTTTGTCAATCATGCGGGCAATCGGGGTGTCGCTGCGTTTGCACAGTGCACGGGCCGAACGGACCTTTCCTTCCAGCAGGTAGTTGTCCACATCCTTGATGAAATTCTTGTCGATCTTGCCGGCCTGGCGGATGGCCCACCATTTCTTGCCGAAAATGTAGATGGCGACGATGGAAAGTGCCAGCAGCACCAGCATCAGCCAGCCGCCCTTGGCAGCCATGCTGATCAACGAAAAAGAGAGTTCTTCCTGCACGGGAACCGCTTCGATGGCGTCTGCGGTGGTCTGGAGAAATGTAGAAAGCATAGTGATACTATAATTTTAAATTGTCAGCAATGGATATGGGTAGCGGATCTCTTCCAGGAAGAGTGCTTCCCCGATGACGGACTGTCCCGCCTGGCAACGGTCGCGTGCCGCCAGCACTTCGGCCACCCATTCGGGCGCGCGACGCCCCCTTCCCACTTCCAAAAGCGTGCCGACCGTGGCGCGGACCATGTTGCGAAGGAAACGGTCGGCGGTGATGGTAAAGACCAGATGCGTGGGATCGACCGCCGTCCAGGAGGCTTCTGTCACGGTACAGATGTCCGTCTTGTTGGCACCGCCGGTCTTCTCGAAGCTCGAGAAATCGTGCCGGCCCAACAGCAGGGCGGCAGCTTGATTCATGGCATCCACGTCCAGCTGATACCAGCAGCGGCAGGAGTGGCGGGCAAAGGGATCTTTGGCCAGGTGGATATAATAGCGGTAGGTGCGGCTGATGGCGTCGAAACGCGCGTGGGCGTTGTCCGCGACCTGATAGAAAGCTTCTGCCACAATGGCGGGCGGCAGAATGGCATTTATTTTGCGTAGGAGCCGTTCGGACTCTTCGTGAGGCCAGGCGGAGACGTCGAAATGCGCCAGGAAATGCCTCGCATTCACGCCCGTATCCGTCCGCCCCGCCCCGACCACGGTGATTTTCTCTCCCAACGCGATCGACAGCGCCCGCTCCATCTCATCCTGCACGGAAGGGACATTGGGTTGTGACTGCCATCCGCAGAAAGGACTTCCGTCGTAGGAAAGCTGGACGAAGAGCCGCATATTTTTATTACATTTGCAAGATTGTTACAGACAACAAAAATACAAAAAATATCACACTTGTCATGGATAGCGTAAACATTAAAGAATTAAATGAACGCATTGAACGGGAGAGCGCCTTCGTCGACATCATCCAGATGGAGATGGGCAAGGTGATCGTCGGGCAGAAACAGCTCGTGGACAATCTCCTGATCGGCCTGCTGGCCAACGGGCACATCCTGCTCGAAGGTATG
>Ga0265300_10000918_pt1 | contig 29425 bp, 28 predicted proteins | sample AusTroGonzalo_MG_FD_193482 | JGI IMG/M metagenome (GOLD analysis project Ga0265300, IMG submission 193482) | Bovine rumen microbial communities from tropical cattle in Woodstock, Queensland, Australia - Gonzalo_03 | ecosystem: Host-associated > Mammals > Digestive system > Stomach > Rumen ...
AAATTCAATCTCTTTGTCACCGACGAAAACCTGCATTCGTGAAGGGTAAAGTCTGATGTCCCCCGATTCCAGCACCTTTTCTGTTTCCTTTTTTACCTTCCTGTCCATGAGGATCAGGCACTTGGTATAAAGGATCATGAGCGAAAACGGTTTGACCATGTACTCGTCTGCGCCCATCTCGTACCCCAGAAGGATGTTGTCTTCGGTTCCCAAGGCTGTCAGGAAAACGATCGGGCAGTCGCTCTTTTCTCTGAGCTTTTTGCAGATCATGTATCCCGAAGCCCCCGGCAGCATGATATCCAGTATGACCAGGTCATATGTGTTATTCATAACGGCATTCATTCCTTCGTCGCCGTCTGCTGCCGTCTCAACTGTCAGTGTGCCGCCGCTTCTGTTCATAAAGAAATCCGTGACTGCTTCCCTGAGCTGAGCCGAATCTTCGACCATCAGTATCCTTGCCATTCATGACCTCCTTGTGGAAGAGGATAATAGACTAATGTGTAGTCTGTGTGTGGTTTGTATGTTTTATTGGTGTGATATACGAATCATTATACTCAAATATATAAAAAAATATTGCGAAAAATAATATAAATAAAGTCCTACCTTAGAACACAGACCGGCAGTGTCCGATCCTGTACCTTTTTCGGGCTGAAAAGGTACAAAAAATAGCATTTTAGAGCTGAATTGTCCGAATCTGTACCTTTTCGCGGCAAAAAAGACACAGATTTGATCACTCACCTTTCCAAAGCAAAAAAGGGCCTCCGAAAAGAGGCCCTTTGCACTTACTGCTTTGCAATTACAGCTTTACAGCTGCTATGAACTTGTCATCTTTGATCTTTATCTCCAGCTTGAATCCCAGCATCGCGAGATTGTTGTTTGCGATGGCAAGGCCGAGGCCCGTGCCGCCGCTGCCGCGTGACTTGCTTCCCTTTACAAACGGATCCTTAAGGCTTTCTGCGTTGTCCGTCTTTTCCTCGGAGATATTGACTATGACCAGGTTCTTTTCATCACAGGAAATATCGATCTGAGTGCCCTCTTTGCTGTAAAGGACTGCGTTGCTTATCAGATTGGATATGGCCATTCTGAAGAGGTTCATGTCGGTCTTGACCACAACGCTCTTTTTCTCGAAATTGATCTTCAGAGATCGCTTAGCGATTATGTGTTCGTTATCGGCGATGAGCTTTTCGATGACGTCTCCAATGTCCACGTCTTCTTTGCTGATATCGACAGACTGTTTCTCCGACTTGGAGAACTCCAGGATGTCGTTTACCATCCTGTTCATCTGAGCGACTTTCTCTTCAACCTTGCCCGCATAGTATTCCTGCTTGTCGGAGCCTATGTGGTTGGAAAGATTCTCCGAGTACGCGGATATCGCAGCCATAGGGGTCTTCAGGTCATGAGCCATCGCGTCGACCATCTTGAGTCTGTACTCGAAGATCTCATATCTTCTCTTTCTTGTGTTGTAAATGATGGCCGCAGGAACGAATGCCAGGATGAACGCGCCGCAGCAAACGAGAATTATGGCGATCAGGAGCGTGCTTTTATAGGCTGTTCTAAAAGGTATGGTACTCGCACCGGTCGCCCTGCAAGTGAAATTGTGACTCATGTTGCCGTTCTCATATTCGAGATGCCCTATATTTTCCAGACTTCCGCCGCCAAACGGATCTCCTGCAACGATGCCGGTAGCAAACATAAAACCGTCGTATTCAGGATTTATGAGCGTCATGCCCTCGGTATCTTTCGGTTCGATCTTGAAGGATACGTCTGTATCATCGCCTTTCGAATCTATTATTCTGACGCTTACCGGAATGAATACTCCTTTTTCAAGATCCGCATAGAATTCCCTGCATTCAAATTCGATCTTGGGAGAATGCGTAAAATACTGGGAATAATCTTTATCAATAAAACTTTCAGCCAGCACTTCCGGAGTGTCAAAATACTTCAGATAAGTTTTGTCAGCCAGTTGGAAATAAGCACGGGATCCATCCCCATCCGGAGCTCTGTAAGTATATGTAAGTATTGCGTCTCTGGATGTGTCCACCCTGTCTTTACCATCAATAATGACCTCATAACGCACACCTGTCTCACAATAGTAATTTATCAGATTTTCCTTTGCATAAGCGAGATCATTTCCTGACAGTTCGGGTTCAGTAAGTGTTTCCTCAAAGAAATTGTCTATTGTTTCTTCAAGCCAGGAAGCCGAGTGCATTACATTAAAATTATACTCGTAATATGTCGGCATGATCATGATCACCGCTGCCGCCAGAAACGCTGCCAGCAAAATGATCACGCTGATGAAATAAGGCAATAGGAATTTCGGTTTCTTTATAGTAGCTTTTTTAGCTTTCATGGTTACTCCTCCGTTATACGGTAACCCCTGCCGATCGCAGTCTTTATCTGTCCGGAGGCCTTTCCAAGGCTTTCTCTTAAGCGTCTAATCGTGTTATCAACGACCCTGTCGTTGACTTCGAGGTCATCACCCCACACGTGCTCTAAGATGTTCTGGCGCGTGAGGACTGAGCCTTTGTTTTCGAGCAGATAGACTAAGAGAAAATATTCTTTTGCGTTGATACTGATCTCCCGGTCCGAGACTTTGACGAGCATGGTCTTCTTGTCCAAGGATATGGCTCCGCAGGTTAAAAGATCGCTGTCTGCGGTCTTCTTCGCGCGCTTCAGGAGAGCCAGGCTCTTTGCGTAGAGCTGTCTCAGCGAAAAGGGCTTAACGACGTAATCGTCGCACCCGGTCTCATATCCTTTTAATACGTTGTTTTCGGAGCCTAAGGCGGTCACGAATATGATCGGGCAGTCGCTTCTTTTTCTCGCTGCCTTGCAGATATCAAATCCGGATGCCCCGGGGAGCATGATGTCTAAGATCATGAGATCGAAATCCTCGCCGTTGACCTTGGCCAAAGCATCGTTTCCGTCAGATGCGGTCACTACATCCCAAAGCCCTGCGTCTTCCTCGCGAAAAAAGTCGCCGGTGGCCTCAAGAAGTTCCGGTGAATCTTCAACTATCAACAATCTGTATGACATTGCTCCATCCTCCATGCCAACATCATACGCTTCCGGTATGTCGTCAGTATGTCACGCTGAAAATCAGAACAAAAATGAACCGCCCAATGACAAAGCATTGGACGGATTCATTATAGCATTAAGGGTTTTCCGGATTGAAAACTACTTAACCTTGATCTTGAAAGTAACTGTCTTCCATGAAGAAGCCTTATATGTCGCATTTCCTTTTGACATAACCTTGACCTTGACCTTATAAGTTCCCCTCTTAAGCTTTTTCTTAACAGTGACTTTGCCTGATGTCTTGTTGATGGTGATCTTCTTATTTCCCGACACCTTGAGAAAAACCAGAGAACCCGGGGCTTTCGGAGTGATCTTAAGAACCTTCGAGACTTTCACGCTACTTGTCTTCTTCCTAACCTTTGAATACTTTACCTTGGCTGTCTTGCCCTTTACTTTGAGCGGATTATTCTTAAGGAAATTGATTTTAGCAGCAGGACTTAAATCCCAGGCCTCAAGGTTATTCATATACGCCTCAAAGGTAACGTTGACACGCATAAGATTCGCACAGTTTTTAAATGCATCTTTTCCGATGGTCTCAACTGTACTGGGAAGCGTAACAGTTTTTATGGAACTTCCTTTAAACGCATCATATTTAATGGTTGTAACGCCGTAAGGAACTGTAATCGAAACCAATGAAGTACAGTCCTTGAATACGCCTTCTTCTATTTTGACTAATCCGGCAGGAAACTTAACGCTCTTAAGCTTAGTGCACCCGTTGAACATGTTATAACTGATAACATCGTCGCTTGTGTTCAACGTTATGCTTTCAAGTTCTTTGCAATTCATGAAAACTCCGCCGCCCATGCCTTTTACGGTGTCGGGAACAACAACTTTTTTCAGCTTTGTTTTAGAAAAAGCAAAATTTACGATGTATTTTAAACTTTTAGGAAAACTTATTTCAGTAATTGCGGTACTGGAAAAAGCACCATAATCAAGTTTTTCCAAACCCTCATTAAGCTTAACACTTTTAAGGTTGCTGCACTTGGAAAAAGCATCAAGACCAATGAGCGTCACACTGCCGGGAATCGTAACAGATGTCAGGCTTTCGCAATATTCAAAAGCGTATTCGCCTATTGTTGTCACGCTGGAAGGAATGGAAATGCTCTTAATTTTGGTGTATTTACGGAAAGAACTGTTACCGATATAAGTAATCCCTTTTTCGATAACAACTTTTTCAATATTATCCTTATAACCATCCCATGGAGTTTTCTCATTATAACCAAAGTCAGGCATTTTTCCGGAACCGCTTATGGTAATCGTTTTTTTAGTCTTATCAAAGCTCCATTCGATATCACCGATCTTTCCACCGGCGGCAGCATTTACGGCTTTTTTCTTAGCAGATCCGGACAAAGTTTTATCTTCTGTAACTTCAGGCTGCGGATCCTTTGTCTTTTCAGGTTCCTTCGATTCCGTAGGCTCAGCCTCTTTTACGGTTTCTTCAGGAGCCTGTGTCTGCTCAGGTTCCGTCTCCTTTACAGGCTCCTGAGTTTCGGTCTCTTCAGTCTCCTTCGTTTCTTTAGTCTCTGTTACTTTCTTTTCCGTCTCTTTTGTTTTGGTATCTTCTTTTTCAGTTTCTTCGATCTTCTGTGTTTCAGACGAGTTTTCTGTCTCGTCGGCAAAGACCGGAACAGGTGACACCACCATGGATGCGCACATTGCTGCTGATAACAAAATTGATGTGATCTTTAAGTGTTTCATTTTAATTCTCCTTTTGCTCTATACAGTATGTTTTAGCCTTCCCAGTAAGCTACAGGCGGGATGTCCTTTCTCTTTTCGCCGTTCTTTTTAGCGAGTTTTGTCGCAGATGAGGCATCGTCATAAAGTTCCTCAAAATGCTCGTCCATCCATGAACCTTTTACGATATAGATCGTTATGTTCTTGAAGGTATTGATCGGCATGTTTGTAAGGCCTTTGTTACCTTTGTCTGATGTCCAGGATTCAAGCTCGACTTCTGCAGGGAAATATACAGCGATCTCGCCGCATTTATAGAAATCGCCTCCAAGACCTTTAAAATTCTTAAAAGACTTGGGCAGAACAACTTTATGAAGATTCTTGCACCCGTTAAAAGTTGCACAATTAAAAGTCGTCAAGCCTTCAGGCAGAACGACCTCTTCCAATGATTCGCAATTTTGGAAGCATCCCCAGGGCAGTTCTTTTACGCCTTCAGGAATTACGACCTTGGTGACGTTCTTCAATCCCGAAAGGTTACCGACGCCCGTAACTCCCTCAGGGATAACGATCTCGCCTTCAGCACCGTCTATTATCTCTTCCTTCGTATATTTCTCGGTGTCCTTCTTGAATGTGCCGTTCTTTACTACAAAATACTTATAGTAATGATCGCCCTCATTTGCCTCAACGGAAATGCCCGCCTTGGCGTCGGAACCTCTTTTCACTGCCTTCTCAGGCGCCTTACCGCATGCAGCGAGTCCTAAGGCAATTCCCATGACTGCAACAACAGCAATTAATCTTTTCATTTTAAATTCCTCCCTAATGCTATAAATGCTTTTTGAAGCCGCTGGTTTTATTCGCTTCTGATCTATAGACACATAACCGGGACGAATTATTGGGTGTTTTTGAAAAAATTTTCAAAAAAAAGCTCCGGATCTCTCCGGAGCCTGGATTTATCGGGTTTTGCGCTTATTTGTTGCGGATTGGGATCCAGATACCAAATGTATGTCTTTTTCCGTCGCTGCCCCATGTCCGCTGCAGCCTGAAAGTTATGCCTTCTCCTTTGAATGTGACAACACGGCCGTGGAAACTATCCCTCGGGCCGAGATCTTCTTCCACCGTATAACCTTCAGCCTTAAATTTTTCCATGAATTTCTCAAACACTTCATTAGAAAATTCGCTGCCTTCAGTCGACATATGCACTTGAACAAATGATACCTTAGTTATCTCGGTAATCGCCGATGTTTCCTTGTCATGCGGTATAGCCAAATCGATCATAATAATATGGTTCTTTCCGAAATCACCAAACTGCCAATAGTAACTATCAACGGGCGAATGAGCCTTGCCAAACTTGCTCTTAAAAACAAATTTTTCGGCATATTCGTCTTTGGTCATGCCGACTTTGACCCTAGTCGTTTTAAATACGTTATTTACGATCTCTTCAGCCGTCATACCGTCCATGTTGATATAGATGGAATCTTCCGTGATCTTCTTGGAGGGCTCTGTTTCCTTGGTTGTTTCGGATTCCTCCGGTTCTGTCTCCGGCTCGGTATCGATACCTCGGTTTCTTTCGGTTCTTTCTGTCCTCTCGATCGTTGTTGTCGCTCTGGGTTTTCCGGGCTTAGAGTCGCCGTTAGCGACGATAAGACCTATCGCTATTCCTGCTGCGATGCCGGTTGCGACTACGCCGGCAGCTACTGATCCGATAATTATCTTTGTTGTCATTGATCCTGTCCCTTTCGTAACTGCTTCTGCTGAAGCTTTGATACCCGCTCCGTTAGACGGAGCCTGTGCTGATGCGGACAGATTCAAAAGCGAAGCGGGCAGGGGCTTGAATACGACCTGCTCTGCCTCTTTGATAAAGAGCTTGCTCAAGAACGGTATAGCCATACCGTACAGCTTCGTGTTGTTTTCTTCTTCATACTTCTCGACCTCCTTTTTGATTCTTTTCTTGGCAAAATTCAGACGCCACAAAACCGTTCCCTGCGGGATCCCAAGAGCTTCTGCGATCTCTTTTGTGCTCATCTCGTCAAAGTAGAAGAGGACAAGCGTTCTTCTGATATCATCTGACAGAACATTGTCGATGATATTCATGATGATCTTACGCGTGTCTTCGGATTCGACGATAGAATCAGGCAGAAAGTCCTCGGGGACCGCTTCAATAGTTTCAAAGAACTCGTCAGAAGCGTTGTCCGTCTTTGTTCTTGTAAGACGGTTAAGACACTTGTTTGCAGCATTCTTCTTGAGCCAAGCGACTACCTTTGTCTTATCAGCTATCGAATCGTAGGATTCGATCAGTGATACAAAAGTGTCCTGCACGATGTCTTCAGCGTCGGCCTCGTTCTTGAGGAGCGCCATCGCTGTCCAATACACCGCTTTGTAGGCTTCGTTGTAGATCTGCTCGAGTTCTCTGTCGGTCATTTCATTTGCCTCCTTTGTCCGCATCTATCCTTTAGACACACAAGGCAGGCGGATTATTGGGTGGTCCGAGAAAAAAATATTCAACTCGAATATATTAACACTCGGAATGGGCATTATCGACCGTCAGTGGCTTCATAAAAGACAATGGCAAGAGTGATATAATGTAGCGGTTGAGTGTCCGCCCTTTTGATTGTAATGAGGTCTAATTCAATGAAAATCTGGTATATGGCAGACTCCCATTTCGGAGCTGATTCAAACGATATTATTTATCGCGAAAACCGACCTTATAAAGATATTAAAGAGTACACCGAAGATCAGGTCAGGATCTGGAACGAACAGGCTTCAGAGGAGGACGTGATCTACGCGATCGGTGATTTCTGCAATTACAACAGACACGAAAAAGACTATATAAGCGGTCTTACCGTATCAGCTCAGATCAAAGCCAACATAATACTTGTTGTCGGTACCCAGGAGCAGCGCATTATCCGCGACCATTTCGGCGGAAGCTTTGAAAAGTTCCGCGAATACTGCCTTTCAGAGCCTTCTTTCAAGATTAAGGATGTAGTGGAGAATGCTTACGTAACCATTTTGGGCCAGCGTTTCTTCCTCACTCACGATCCTATAGATCACGACAAAACGTGCCTTAATCTTTTCGGACACACCCACAGGTCAGGCGGCATTTACCGTCCGTACGGCTTTAACGTCGGCGTGGACCTCAATCATTTCAAGCTTTTCGGCGAAGAAGACATCAAGATGCTGCTTGATCAGAAGGTTGAATTTAATGATTCAGACCCTTCCATCAATTGCTGGTAATCTCGATTGCCAACACAATTATATCGATATTCGATAAAAAGTAATTGCAATTCAATATCATTGGTGGTACTATGTCCTCAGAAGGAAATCTTATGAGGGGGACATGACCATGGCAATGGACATAAATAAGTATCAGGGAAAACAAAACCGCTCTTTAGGTCGTTTTTGGATCTTTATCATCTGTCTGATAGTCTTTCTGGGATTCGGAAGCTTTTGTGTTATTGGCATAGGTAGTTTTCTATCACAAGAGCGCCATGGCAGCAATATTACTTACTGCAGAGCAGCAAGGCTTTCAGTTTGCGAATCTTATATCAGGAATAATGGTGTAGTAGGTATCAAAGGCTGCGTTGATGCAAGCACCGGATACAAAGCTCTTGAGTCGAAGAAATTCAAGACAAAGCAAGAGATGTTAGACCAGCTTCCCGAAAGCTTTTCAGAAGCGATCGAAGATGCGCTGGTCAACGGTAAGTCTGAAGAAGCTTTCGATATGGATAGAACTTCCATATACCGTTGTTATATTTCTGAAGACAAGCTGCCACTTGATGAGCCAAACTCATTATCAGATGTTGAACATTACTATTTTGTCTATAAATACCAAGACGGTTCTTACCGTTTTGCCATTATCGTCAGTATTATAAACGGTGTTGAACGTTGAACGTTTCCTTATTGAACTCTGTCAGGAACCCTTCGATATATGCATGACGCGTTTCAGCCATCTGCCTGGCTTCTGCGGTATTCATCTCATCTTTGAGCAGTAACAGTTTATCCGTGAAATGCTGCAGAGAAGACTCTAAAGATCTTCCGTTCCTGCCGCCGTATGCAAATGTCCTCGCAATGCCGACCGCGCCCAAAGCATCGAGCCTGTCCGCATCCTGAACGATCTTGCCTTCAATGCTTTCGGGCCTTATCCCTCTGTTCCTGCTGAATGACACCCCGTTTATGATGACGCAGATCTGATCAATGACGTCATCTTCGACATTCTGTTCTTTCAGGAAGCTTCTGGCATTCATATTGTTTTCCGTATCGAAAAGCTTATGGTCATCAACATCGTGCAGGAGAGACGCCAGCGCAATGACCGTCTTGTCGCTTTCAGGATAGCTCTTTGCGATCAGGAGAGCGTTGCCGTAAACCCTTAAGGAATGTTCCGCATCGTGTCCGTCTGAATTATCCTTGAATATCTCACCCAGATACTGCTTGGCAGCTTCTATTATCTGTTCATTCATTTGATCAGCCCCGCTATGTTTTTGACCGCAACTGCCGCAAGAGGAAGGTACATAAAGAGCAGATTGAGCCTCTGCCACAGTCCCTCGTTATTGACGAAGGTCTTCTTGAATTCGGGCTTATCCGACATTACAAACAGCGCAAAGAAGACCAGGGCAGCCACAAAGCTGATGACGCTTATAACGCCTGTTGTCTTATCCTGTCCTTTGAATGAGAGGATCGCAACGAGGAGCGGCACAAACAGGAAGAGCATAAAGCCCGTGACAGATCCCGCACCGTGTATCTTGGATGCAGTCGTCACGACATCCTTGTCTTTATTAACGCTGAAAAAGCATGTGAGGATGCATGCGCCGACGGCAAACACGGCAATGAATATCACCGTCGTAATAGTAAGTCCCAATGAGATATTTCTGTAGTATCCGAAAACGGCAGGAATCGCCAGAAGGAACAGCAGGCCTTCGATCAGCATCCAAATATTGAATATCACCCTCACAGGGCTCTCAGGATTGCCCAGAGCGCTTATCGAGTCCTTTTTGATGTCGTAACCCTTATACATGGCGGGAAGCGTCACAGAGACCAAAATATCGCCGATCATCGCTATCAGCAATGCAGCCCATGCAAGCCCGGTCAGTTTATCCATTTATTTGACTATCCTTTCTTACTTTCATTCCAGTCAGCCGCCTTAAAGGTATAGACCTTTGAATAGTCGCCATCAAGGCAGATGCTTACGGTAAAGTCATCAAGATTATAAACGCAGGACCATTCGGTCATTGTCTTATTTTTAACCTTTTCCAGAATGGCCATGGCATCCTTCTCGGATACTGATCGGCCGGTTCCAAGGCTCTTCTCAATGGTGGACAGCCTGTCATCAGGATTACCTTCGTTGTAATGCTTTCCGGGAGCGATCACGCTGTTGGTGCAGCACGGATGTTCAACTGTGACCATTTCTCCGTCAAGCCATTCAACGACAACGTATCTGCCCGTCTTGTCCGTGATGAACAGATGATAGGTTACGCCCAGATCAGACTGCATGTCATAAGAACGGAGTAATGCCAGAGCCTCATCGACCGAAGCGCATTTGTCGAGGACCGCTCTTACGGCGCAGAAGATGAGAAGATCCGGTTTCCCGTTATCCTGACGGGTCTCTTTAGTGGTGAGTTCAAGTATTCCTGCACCGACGCCCTTTTCGTTCATTCCGTCTACTATCACATAAGGCGTCATTACCATAAAAAGCTTGCCCAACGGAGAATCAGGACTTATAGGGTAATTCTGACCGATCCCGAAAACACCCAGATCGGCAACACCGATCGATTCATAGCAGCCCTCGGGATGGGAATGTATCAGCAGAGTATCCGTTTCAGGATAATCGAAGTTGCGTCCGAAAACATGATCGCCTTCAGGCGTGACAGCCGCAAAAGCGGCGCAGCCGTACTTTTCAATTGCAACCTGGGGCCTTATGCCGTATAAGTGCTTTTTAAAGATCCAGTCCAACATATCATTGACGGTTGCCGCACCGGAATCAAGCATTCCCTGCGTATCAGTGCATACAAGATTCTTCATTGTATATAGGCCGTCGCCTGCCTTCTTTACCGTCAACATCGCCCTGATGTGACTGAAGAAGACGATCGACGGAACAACTATCAGCAGCCCGTATACAAGCGGAAGCACGATCCGCTTTTTGAGCTTGAAAACAAAGCAGATCTCAACAACAAGAGATAACACAAAAAGTACTATTCCGCATGGAATGAAAGGCAGCCAGTTGAAAGCTCCGATCGAACTGACTTCAATGCAGTAAGGCTGTACACCGAGGTGACCGATCAGCTTCTCGTGGAACTGCTCCAGAGTAACATCTTTCCATTTTCCATTTTCGATATTCTTGTAGTAATAAGGATCGTAAGCTTCGTAAAGCTTTTCACGGAGGTCTTTAAATTCCGCATCACTAATGGCTCTCAATCTGCCGCTTATGGTTATGTGCTGCAGATATTTCGAGTGATACAGACGTTCGCCTTTTTCGCCTGTCCTGGAAAGATCCAGGAGCAAAAATGCCGAATCGCCTTCCATATCTCCAAACAGCTGGAGTGCTTTCCCCGGCATATCAAGCTGATCGTAATAGACCTTAATGTCCGTCCTGATCTCTTTGCCGAGATCTTCAGACTTGATGTTCTTATAATCGAAATCTTTGTAAAACAGTCCGACAAACCAGCCGCCGAATAAGCCTGCAAGAGTAAGCAGGATTCCAACCAGCATTATCAGGGCCGTGATCAGTATCGCTTTTTTGTTTCTCTTCTTCCCCATAAGCTCCGGAAAATAGTGGTCTTAAGAATTTACCGTCCAACATGCTTATTATACCAACACTGTTAAGTACGATATAATTCAAACGACTTGATTTAGTAATCCGCATATCAGAAGAGGATCACATGGCGTCTGACAACAAATACCGTAAAACGCTTATCGCATGTTACCTGGGTTTTATTACCCAGGCTATTGCAGCGAATTTCGCTCCGCTTCTGTTCCTGACTTTCCATAAGAGCATGGGGATCCCTCTAGGAAAAGTCGCACTCGTATCAACGGCATTCTATTTTACGCAATTGATAGTGGACGTGATCTGCGCGAAATTCGTTGACAGGATCGGTTACCGTGTCTGCGCCGTAGCGTCCGAGGTAGCTTCTGCTGCAGGCCTTATCTGCCTTGCCTTTTTGCCTTCTATCCTTCCGGATCCGTTTATCGGGATAATAATCAGCGTCATCATATACGCGATCGGAAGCGGTCTGATCGAAGTTCTCGCAAGCCCCATTGTTGAGGCGTGTCCCTTCGATCACAAGGAAGCGGTAATGAGTCTTCTTCACTCTTTCTATTGCTGGGGAAGCGTAGGCGTCATCCTGCTGTCTACCGTTTTCTTCGCGGTTTTCGGACTCGAGAATTGGAGGTGGCTGTCCTGCATCTGGGCTCTCATACCGCTTTATAACGTTTATAACTTTGCTTCATGTCCCATTGAGCCGCTCGTCGAAGACGGTGAAGGCATGACGATCCCCACACTCTTCAAAACTCCGATGTTCTTTTTGGGCATAGTACTTATGGTCTGCGCAGGTGCCGCTGAAATGTCCATGGCGCAGTGGGCATCAGCATTCGTTGAATCAGCACTCGGTTTATCCAAGACGATGGGAGACCTGATCGGGCCATGCCTCTTCGCTGTAACGATGGGAATCAGCCGTGTAATCTACGGTAAATCCGGAAGCAGGATCGAGCTTACAAGATACATGCTCGGTTCAGGTGCGTTATGTCTCGCGTGCTATATACTCGCAGCTTTATCACTAAACCCGGTAATCTGTCTCGTAGGCTGCACTCTCTGCGGATTCTCCGTAGGCATAATGTGGCCCGGAACGATCAGCATCTTATCTAAAAGGCTTCCTGCCGGCGGAACAGCCATGTTTGCTCTTCTCGCTATGGCAGGAGATCTCGGCGGAGCTTTCGGCCCCTGGCTTGTAGGTTTCACATCACAGCTCAAAAACGATGACCTCAAAGCAGGAATGCTCATTGCTTGCGTTTTCCCGATAGTTCTTATCGTGACGATCATCGGCATCAAAGCAAAAGCCAAGACGAATTAATGCATCTTTACGACAGCATAAAACTTGTCGCTTTCAATCTTCAGTTCCAGCTTATATTTCAACATCGCAAGATCATTATCAGCTATGGCAAGGCCCAGGCCGCTGCCGTTATTGCTTCTTGAATCACTGCCCTTAACAAACGGCTCTCTGAGGCTCTTGATATCATCGATCTTCTCATTGGCGGTGTTGACTATTTCGATACGGTCTTTATCACAACTGATATCAATATTAGTTCCCTCTTTGCTGTGAATAACAGCGTTTCCGATGAGGTTTGAAAGCGCCTGTTTGAATATCTCTTTCTCAGTCTTGACCGTAACTTCTTTCTGGTCGTAATTCACCTTAAGATTGCGTGCTTTGATCGTATGCTCATTGTCAGCGATTATCCCGGCGATGACCGCACCGATATCGGTATCTGCAGTGGTGACTTTTCCGGTCAAAGCTTCTGACTTGGAGAACTCCAGGATGTTGTTGATCATGAGTGTCATCTCAGAGACCTTGTCTTCTATCTTATCGGCGTAGTATTCCTGCTTGTCCTTGCCGATATTGCACGAAAGACTTTCAGCGTAACCCGCGATCGCGGCGAGCGGCGTCTTGAGATCGTGTGCCATCGCATTGGTGGTCTTCAGGCGGTACTGGAATATCTCGTAGTTACGCTTGTTGATGTTATACCTTATGGTCGCAGGGATAAGAGAAAAGAGAAAGGAAGCCAGTACAAAAGCGACAAGTATGTTTATGATGTCATAGCCATACACTTCCTCGAAATCCTTAATCAAAAAACTGTTAAGATTGAAATAACAGGTCCTCTCGAAATCCATAAATCCGCCACCATACGGAGGCTCAACCGGTTGTCCTTCTATACCATCCATGCTGCCTGCGGCATGGTCTTCACTGTTTTCACCGATCTTGATCAAAGTGAATCCTTCTATGTCCTTGGGATCCGGAGTTATACGAATCTCAAGACTGGTTCCCGGCTCATCGATATTGTGTTTAGTAAACCTTACGGCAACAGGAACAAACTTGGCGTTCTCAAGATCTGCATAAAATTCACTGCAGACAAATTCTAAATAAGGCTGTATTCTAAACCCTTCATAAGGCATGTCATAAGCATTATCAACATTATTGCAATAGTAGTAATTATCTGCTTCTGGAGTGTTGAAATACTCCATATACTTTTTATCGGCAATCTCAAGTTTATAATGCTTATACCCGCCCGGCTCTTTATCAGAACTTTCATTGTAGGTCAACGTTACGGTTCTCTTCGCATCTGCGACAAGTTCATTATCCTTGTAGACTTCTATGTACTGGCCCGTCTCGGAATAATGGTTAACAAGAATCCACTTCAGCCAGACTGTATCCGATTTGGTGATCTTTTCCCTATCTTTCGCCAGATAATTAAATATTTCATTCTCGACATCGGAATAGTTTTCGCTCACGTTTTTGCTGACGCGCGAATAGTACTTTGTTCTTTCGCTGTTATAGATCAACAGTCCGACAACACCTATCAGAAAAGGCGAAACTATCAGAAGGCTAATAACGTATGTGATTACAAAGCTTGGTTTCTTTATGGTCTTTTTACGAGCATTCATGTCAGTTCTCCGTAATCTTATATCCTCTGCCGATCACGGTCTTGATCTGTCCCGCAGCCCCTTCCAGGCAATCTCTGAGCCTCTTTATGGTGCTGTCGACAATTCGGTCGCTGACATCAAGGTCATCGCTCCATACGTGTTCAAGGATCGCTTTTCTTGTAAGTACGGCGTCTTTATTTTCAAGCAGATAAAGCAGAAGGAAGTATTCTCTTGATTTGATCTCAATAGGTCTTCCCTTGACTTTGACCATCATGGTCTTCTTGTTAAGGGAGATGTCCCCGCATCTTAACTCTTCGCCGTCACCGCTCTTTTTCGCGCGCTTAAGCAGAGCCAGACTCTTGGCGTAGAGATGCCTTATCGAGAACGGCTTTACGACATAGTCGTCGCATCCGGTCTCGTAACCTTTTAAGATGAAGTTTTCTGTACTTAAGGCAGTAACGAAGATTATCGGGCAATCGCTCTTCATCCTGGCCGTCCTGCAAACATCAAAACCTGATGCCCCGGGAAGCATGATGTCCAAGATCATAAGATCGTAAGACTCCTCTGACACCCTGGCCAAGGCGTCATTACCGTTATCAGCGGTATAAACTTCCCAGAGTCCAGCGCCTTCTTCGCGATAGAAGTCGCTCATGATCTCCAGCAGTTCAGGTGAATCTTCAACGATCAACAATCTGTACGACATATCTTCACTCTCCTTGGCATCATAATACACGAACGGTATGACACTGGTATGACATGTGATTATTTTGCTGATCAAAAAGCCGTGGCAATCACCACGGCTTGATCAATAATGTTATTGCTTCTTTCCGGTCAACCCTGGGCCTGAATCAAGATCTTGCAGTTACAGCCAATCAGCCTGGCAAAAAACTCTTTGTCTGAACCCCAACTCTTAACCAATATTATGTTTTTAGGAGGAACAGATACACTATACTGTTCTAAGATCGCAGCAGCCACATCCTCAGCTGTAATCCTAACTTTACTCTTGTTTAGAGCTACCTTTTGTTGGTCAAGGATCTTGGCTATTTCTGTACCATTTTCGAGAGCTCCGCCTGAAACATTATCCATCTCGTCCAGATTCAATATCTTTTTGTCTTCCATAGCAGGCCTCCTTAAATTCAGTCTATCATCGATATTTGAATTTTCACAATTTGAACTGTTTCTATTATAGGCCGATGCTGCTATCAGTGCTTTAACAGACTTTTAATTCTTGATTAATCTAATGCAAACCAGCTTTTATCCCTTTTCACGCGGACTGGAAAATTGTATCCCGAAAGAAAACAAATGGGGCTTCCCACTATGGAGAAACCCCAAAGATCAAGCTTTATAGGTCAATTTCCGATTTATAAAACTTCTCTTGAAATTGGATCTGCTTTGCGATCTCTTCCCTGCTAAACGTCATGTTCTCAGGACAAACGACCCATTTTTCCTCTACGTCATCACTCCGGTGAACTATGGCTATTATCTTGCCGGTGAATTTATCAACAGGCTTATCAACGCCCAGAATATAAGCATCCTGCTCCTCGCCATCAGGGGCCATAATGCCTTCGATATATCCGTAATTTACCGGATAGTACATATCCTTATATTCAGGATGATAACTGCCTAAAGGCCTGTCGACTGTTACTGTAACAATATCTCCGATCATTTATTCACCTTGTTAATTAAATAGCGATTGCTCTTATTGAATTCTTTTATGTAAATATCCAGCATATCCATATTATATCAATTTCCGCTATCTTTCTTTTTGTTGCTTTCCAGGCAATGTGAGAAAATACAATCCTGATTCGTATTATGAGTGAGATCTCAAATAACACTGGAGGTTACAGACTTGAAAAACGAAGACGCGGTCAGATTGTTTGATCTGTATTCAGATGATCTTTTCAGATTTGCTGTCTCATATGTCGGCTCTAAACACGATGCGGAAGATATCGTACAGGAAGTTTTCCTGAAGATCCTGGGAAAACACATTCCCATCATAAAGAGCACCGAAAAGACATATCTCATGACAATAACGGCAAACATGTGCAAGGACCATCTCAGATCATCTGTACGCAAAACAAACGTTGATCTTGAGTCAGCAGAACCGGAACTACAGTATTATGACGGTTTCACGGAAAGGAATAAGGCCGTATTTGACGAACTCATGAGATTGGAAGACCAGTTCAGGGTCCCGATCTACCTGCATTACTATGCGGGATATTCGTACAAGGAGATCGCAAAAATACTTGGATTATCCGAATCTGCCACGGCGATGAGGATCAACAGAGGCAAAGAGATAATACGTTTCAAACTGGAGGAATAAGATGAAAGATACATTCGATAAAGTTGTCATGGATGACAGCAAGAAGGAGCAGATCCGCAATTCCATGATGCAGAGCAAAAGTAAGGCCAAGGTAAGCAGTCTCAGCGTTAAGATCGCAGCAGCTGCCGCAGCGCTTGTAATCGCCACGCCTCTTGCAGTTAACGCAGCTACCGGCGGAGAGCTGTTCGCCAGGATCTGGGGCAACCTCGGCAAGAGTAACGTACCCAGCCATCAGGTTACGGTAACAGAAGAAGGAAAGACGGATGAAAAAGGAAATCCCGTCACTCACACAAAAGTAATGCCCAGGATCGAATATGTTTCTCAGGATCCCGAAGAGGCTGAGCGCCTTATAGGCGGCAAATACACGACAGAGCCGGTCGTTACAACGATCGGAGATACATCAGTCACAGTTAATACTGTTGTAAGAGACGGTATGGGCTTTGTTGTCGCTTACACCATTGAAAGAGAAGCAGGCGTTGACTGCTATATCTACAGCCAGCAGGATAACGAAGGCATTGGCGCCAGACTTAACGGCGACTCAAAGATCGAATTAGGTTTCGAAGGCGGCGAAGGCAAGGTCTGGGTAGACCTGGAGCGCTCAACAAAGAGTAAGCTTTACTGCTATGAATACCTTTGTGATTTCAGCGCGCTTTACGCAAACGGAGAGGCTGCTCCCATAGGCGATCACATAACGCTCGTATGCCGTGAATTCACCAAGACCAGAAAAGAGATCTCTGACATGAATCTTGCCAAGGGTGAAAAGAGTTTCATCAAGGAAGAAAAGACCGTTAAGATCCCCGTTGCAGACAAGCTCGGCACAACGACATTTAAGTCTTCTAACGGCGAAACCGTAAAGCTCTCCCCTATCGCAATGCAGTGGGATTCCACCGGAGGAGCTGAAAGCAAGGGCTATTCTCTGGACTCCGTAAACAAGTTCAAGATCACATACAAAGACGGCTCTGAATACATCGTTTTCGACCGCAATAACCCGGTCGCAAGCTACGGTATCTTATGCCCGTCTGATACAGGTTTTGTAGTTCTTTTCAACAGGCTCGTCAATGCCGAAAAGATCGCTAAGATCACGATCAACGATACTGTCTTTACACTGTAAGATCCATCACATAAAGAAGCAGGGAATGAGCGATCATTCCCTGTTTTATATTCAACATTTTCAAATGATATAATCGGCTTATCGGACACACGAGGTTAGCCTGATACAATGCGCACTTATAGAAACAACAATTGGAGACAATTAGACGAGAAGCAGAAAACTGCTGCATTGCTATGGTTAAAGCTGGAAGCCAAACCCAATGTTATCTATCCGTGCGTTACGGGCTTATTTCTCCTTTCCGGTGCTTATGCGTACATGATCTTCTATCGGATAAAAAGCGGTCAGAGCATTATAAGTGACATTACTGACATAACTCTGTTGATGCTCTTTATCGTAATCGCAGCAATCCTAATTTCGAAAATAATAAGAGTGATCCTCAGAATAATTGCAATTAGATCAGATAAGGCGCTGATCACTGAAGTTACTGTCGTTTCCAAGGATAAACACCTTCATGGCCGTATGAACAGACAGTTTTACTATGTAAAAGTCATGGGACTTTACGAAGGCGGCAAAATGGTCAATAAGGAAATCCGCATTTCGAAAAACCTGTACAGCGTAGTTAACGTTAACGACAGCGGATATGCCATAAGATATGATTCGGCTGAAAACAAAAAACTCCCTGATCATCTCGGGTTCATTCCCAAATAAATAATAGAAAAATGGCCCTAGAATATTCCGTAGCCTTTGTCAATTTTCGTTTTCCTTAAGTGACGATCTTATCCTGCTCAAGGACTCAGGCGTTATTCCGAGATATGTGGCTATATACCGCTGCGGGACGCGTTTTGAAAGCATCGGATATCTCTTCCTGAACGCGATATATCTTTCCGTGGCATTTTCGACCAGGAAGCCGTTCTCCCTATATACCTTGTAACGCATTCCGCTTTCCAAAAGAGATATCCAGACGTTCTTCAACTGCACGTCACTATTGATCAGTTCCTTCATGTCTTTCACGTCAAAAAGCATTAGCGTTGTATCCTCTAAAGCTTCCCAGTTGGCCTGCATCTCAGCAAAACCGATCATTCCTGAATCGATACACCAACTGGCTTCAGACGCGAAATACTGCGTGATGTCATTGCCTTCCGTATCGACATAGTAGCTTCTTACAACGCCGTTTATGACAAGTCCTGCCGTGTCTGCCTTATCGCCTGTTCTGGCAATGATCTCGCCCTTTGAATAGACCTTGAATCTCGAAAAGCCGATTGCCTTAGCGATAGCCTCTTCCGGGATGCCGAGACCAGCTCCGTCGGACAATTCCTTGATCTGTTTTATAAGATACGCTTTATCCATAATGTTATTTAGTCACCAATACCCAATATATAAGACTTATGAAGTTGATGCCGCCATGTACGATCGTGGGAGCTTCGTAACCATTGTTATCACCTCCGAAGAGACGATATCAAAGCACGGTGCGGGCCGCATTGATGTATGTTAATTCTCTGAATCTTTAGATGACTTACGATCCGGAATCTAACGGACCGTTCAATACCTTTTTGGTATCTGCATCAAAAAGGATGGATATATTATCTCCGTCTTCTTTTGGAATGACAGTAGCAAAACAAAGATGACCGTCTTTTCCGAAAAAAGGTTCTGCCAAATGTGCGTCATCATACAGCTCCTTCTTTTCATTTTCGGTCAGGTCAACAGTCTTGACATAACTGTCATAAGTCCTTTTTACGGATTTTTCCAGACCTGTCTGACCTATTCCGAACGCTCTGAGCGTTTGTTCGGTATCCAAAAGCCGTCCGGTTTCGATGGAGATGTTATAAACAAAATATATACTGTCGGAGCGCTCACTTGTCCGGACATAGCAGAGCTCGACTACAATGGATAACACTTTTTTGTTGAAAGAAGGATGCTTGTTGAAATAATAAGTGTAATCGGCAGCGAATTGCCCTTCCCTGTTCGTATGGTACTTTTCTATTTCCTTTGCGATCTTTTTGTTAGCGGAATTTGTGTTCTTTCCTTTTATGGATACCTGCGGATACGCGAATTTGGTGTTCTCCCCGAACAGCTTGCTGCTGAAAGTCTCGTTAACGGCATCGGTTACGGTTACGTTCTGAGACGGATCATCCATCCTTTCAAAGAATCCCGTTTGTTCCCTGTATTTATATAACACTGTCGTGCCGCCGAAATACAAAACGGAAACTACAGCAAATAACACACCTACCCAAGGAAGCCAATTCCATCTGGCCCTTTTAACGGGCTGGATATTAAGAGCTCCGCATCTGTCGCAGAACTGTTCTCCCGGCCTTAACTCTGATCCGCATTTTTGACAATAAGACATAGGTTGATCCATCCCTCTTACCTTAACTCAGGTACTACACATACTACGAAAAACAATGTTGCCATCAAAAACAGGATTATCATGGGTATCGTGATCAGCTTGGCAAGGAAAGTCGGTACGTCACAGTAAGTCTTGCCATTCTGTCCGTTGATGGCTACAGGAAATACTCTCTTGCCGCATGTGTATGTAGCAAGATATACCGGAGCCAAAACGTATCTGAACTTAACGTTATAGTAGTTGGTATTAATCGCATCGATAACGGCTTTCATAAAGTACTTTCTTTGCAGAGACCTCTTTGTTTTAGCTCTGATCTGTTCCTTAGCGCGTTCCCAGCCGTCATTAAGACCGACCGTATAACGCTCGGCAGGAATGCCCGCGAGATATTTAGGCGAATAAGGAACCATTCTCCGGAAATCGAAATCCTGGATCCTCTTAATATGCGGATGACGGATCTTGTCAGAACCGTAGATGACGAGGTCATCATAGAACTGGTTCAATACGCCTCTGAAATCCTGTCTGGATGAATACTTCGATTCCGGAGTGTGTGCAAAGTAGTATGAGACCGAAAGCGTGTCATACGTCCAGAACGGAAGATAGATTCCGACAATGTTTTCGAGTTTGCAGCCATAGACTTTTTTGGAAGCCAAACGCTTGCTGTTGATAAAATTGCTGAAACAAAGATGTGTCATATCTTCTGTTACGGCAAAAGGAATAACGGCCTGTGGAGCCATAATCTGAGCATTCTCAGCAGCAGGTGTAACGCTTGTGGAACCGCAGAACGGGCATGCGCCTGTAACCTGCTCGGCATCGTAAACCGTCTGACCGCCGCAGTTTGCGCATACGATCATCTTCTTGATATTGCCCCAGTTTACGCTGGCGCGCTGCAAAGCCGAATTGAAATCGAGCTCCTGCATGACAGGAACCGTACCGGGCTGAGGAAGCTGTGAGACCAGACCGCAGAAAGGACACGTCAGGTTCAATGCTTCAGGATCGTATTTAACGCCGATCGAAGCACCGCATCCCGGACACTTTACTTCCGTACTCGTAACATTAACCGCGCCAATGAACATAGACTTTTCAGACATCGTAGCCATAATCAATATCCCTTAAAAACCTTTATTGATCACCCAAAGCCTAAATCTATCTTTTCTATTATATCATCATTTTTTCAAACAGATTAGTCAGCGCTAATTAAGTAAAAAGCCGTGGCAACAACCACGGCTTAGTCTGTTAATTGGTAAGCGTTCAACCTTTTTTCTCAAGGTGTCCCGAGTAGAACAATACCCCCGCGCCATATTTATCATCCCCGTACCAACTGTAACCAAGGTCTTCACCGACATTTTTATTCAGCCATTCCAAGATTGCTTTTTCTGTTTCGTTTGTGTATCTTACTTCTCCTCCGTGCGAAGGAAATCCATCGGTATAAAGGATCTGGCAGGGCATATCGGGAATTTCAGCTTCCACTTTTTTGCCTGTCGAAGCCTCACAGTTTATGCGTACCGTTCCGTATCCTTCGACCCATGCGTTCAAATGCTTATGCGGAGTAGTGTAATAGTCCGGAAGCTCCAGCCACATGGCGGGACGGACGCCGCTGTTTCCGAGCTCTTTCATGCTGGTACATTCTTTGACACGGTCAACAAAGATACCGTGAGTGTTGATCGGACCGTCAGCATAATAAACGACGCATGCGGCATGGCGTTGGCTGTCGCCGGTCGTCCTGAGCCACCAGACAAAAGAAGTGGCATTTTTTCTTGTCTTATCTTGTGCCTGACAGCTTGGTGTGCCGTCACACATAACGTTTTTATTTGAAGTGAAGTACTTGTTGAATTCCGCGATGCTGAGAAGGAACACGTTGTCCTCAGTCGGGTTACCCTGTGACGTTTCGCATTCCGGATTCTTATCAGCAGGAACGTTTGTCTTTACGATGCAGCTTTTATCTTCCTCATCAAATGCAGACTCATAAAAGTCTTTATTAAGCCATTTACGCAAGGAACAGGTTTCCCAGGTAACGTCAGTTTTTTTATTGTTATAGGGTTTACTTGCAAGTGCGTATCTGCTGAGGACCAGGACTTTGTTTCCTTCTCTGGCAAGAACGATCCATTCGATATCCTCTTTGCCGTTGGATTTTTTGTTGTCCTGCTCATACTTTCCAAAAGTGATGATGTCGCCGGGGCGGTATTTGAAGCTCTGGTTCTCCACCTTCATGGTGGTTCCTTCGGTCGCCTTGACCGCTTCTGCCGTCACTTCCGCTGCAGCGGTTGTCTCAGCCTTTGCAGTTGTCGTCTCTGTGTCTGATTGCGTTGTTCCGGACTGACTGCCATTGCATCCGGCGGCACAAACGATCAGCGAAACGCCGATCAATGAGCAAAGAATTTTCTTAATTTGTCTTTTCATTTCAATCTCCCCAATTTCTAAAAACAAAAATACCCAATCGGGTAAAGATTAACAAATATACACATTAATCGAAATTGAGAAAAAAGGTATTGTTGTAAGAAAAAAGTCTCGGGATTTTCTCCCAAGACTTGCGTGCTGTTTTTGATCATCAGTTAAATAAGCCGGTCACTTCATCGTGGCCGGCTTTATCGATTTCAAAAGACGCGATTAATGATCACTTTGCGAGCTGCTTTTCGAGGCGGTCTAACTGCTCCTTGAGCGAATGAATCTCGCCGATAAGTTCAGTCTCGGAAACCTTTTCCTCAGCGTTCTCTTTGTCGTTCTCTGCAGTAACTTCGCTGATTGCATTAACGACGATACCGACAACAACGTTCATTACGATGAAAGATGAGATAAGTACGAACGGTACAAAGTATGCCCACGCATAAGGGAACACTTCCATGACCGGTCTGCTGATGCCCATGGACCAGCTCTCGAGAGTCATTACCTGGAACAGTGTGTACATTGATTTTCCAATGTTTCCGAACCAGTCGGGGAATGCCTCACCGAAAAGATTTACGCCGATCAGCGCGAAGATATAGTAGATGAGGATAAGAAGGATTCCTGTCCACAAGATGCTCGGTATGGACTTGAAGATAGCTGCGATGATGACCTGCAGATGACGGACGGCTCCGATGAGCTTTGTACCGCGAAGTGCCTTCAGTGACTTAAGAACCCTCAGCACTCTCATTGCGCGGAAAGCCGCCATGAAAGGCAGCCCAGATACCAGTGAAATACCGACGATGAACATGTCAAACCAGTTCCACGGATCTTTGAAATAATCCAGACCGTAAGCAAGGAGCTTAACGATTATCTCCAGGATGAATATCCAGAGACATACGTTGTTTATCATCGCGAAAGCGCTAATTGCGTTAGGAGACAGATCCTTAATTGTCTCCAGACCCATTATCACGCAGTTGAAGATGATAACGAAAAGGATAATGCCCTGGAATACTTTGCCGTCAACGACCTTTTTCAAACTCTTGATCATAATACTTCACCCCTCGTATTAATTCCCGAAGATTTTATCACAACAAATTACAAATAAAAGAGGGGCCGCATGTAAATAAAAAGCCCCGAGATCGTCTCCCGAGGCTAATGGTCACTTCTTAAAGATTTAGTTATCCTACGCTTTCACCATACCGGATATTGATCCATCAAGTATGAGTCGTTTGAATCTCGCCGGCTTCAACATTATAAACATACCGGCTGCTTACCCACTTTAACTTTCCCTTGCTGTTAATGTACGGATCAACATACTTATAAGATATTCTCTTGAGATTTTTCTTCCTGAGCTTAGTTAATAACTTGTTTGCTTGTTTTTTGCTAAGATCAGTCTGACTCGCAATCCCCTTAAAAATACCGAATCTGTCCTTTTTGTATGCCTTTTTAACTTGTGCAAAGAATTTCTTATCAGTCGAACCAAACAGTTTTACAACTTCGCTGTCACTCATGATATTTCCGGTACTGACAGAAATATTGTAGACTTTTCTTTCAAATTCCTCATCATAATGCCCCTCCAGTTCAACTAAGATGGAGACGATCTTGTCATTTTTATAATATGAATATTTCGAGCCCCATTTTTTCTTATCTATGTCTTTTTTGATCTTCTTGTTTACGGCAGACATGTCTTTGCCGGAAATCTCAACCTTGGGAATGATGACTGTAAACTTTTCACCATCAACCTCAGAATCCTTTATTTTCTTTTTCTCTGCAGTCGAAACTTTAACAACGGGCTTTGCAGCAGTTGTTGTGGTGGTGGCCTCTGTTGATTCAGATGTGGAATCATCCGTGGATGTTTCCGAAGTTTCTTCGGAAGCTGTTACAGATGTTTCCGGTTCAGAGGATTCTGCCGTAGTTGTTTCAGTCTCTTCTGTTGATTCAATGGTTGTTTCAGAAGGAACACTTTCCTCAGGAACGCCGGCCTTTGTGCAGGCACTTGAAGACAACAGGCATGCCGCTATAAGAATGGTAATTATCGTTTTTTTCATATGCACCTCAACAAGAATACTTAGTCGATAGTAATTCCTTCCTTTTTCTTTTCGCTTCTGACAGTTTTCATCATGCATTCTATTTCTTTATCCATAGAATCGCGCAGATCGTCGCCGTCCTTCACGCCAAATATAACACCAACCAGCATATACGGCTTGCCATTGAAAATAAACGTATATCCGGTTACATAGAAGTTTTTTAATCCCTCATTCGTCTTATCGTAACTTGCATGACCTGTAAAACGGATCGTATCAATTCCATTTATATTAACTTTTTCAGAAGAATCGGTTTCAATGAGCACAACATCATTTCCCATATTATAAGGAACTCCGGATCCCGGGGCACGGGATGCCGCCATAAAAATATCGCCATTGTTGTACACATCAAAAATGTCTTTGAGCTCACCTTCAAACGGCTTTCCGAATACTTCTTCATCGTATGTAACAAGCAGCGAAAAACAGTTACTTTCTTTTCCTCTTATGGGTTCGTAATAAAAGCCGTGTGAAAAGTTGTTCGGATGACGCTTCTTATGGTAGTTGATATACATTTTTTCATACTCTACAACCGATACTCTGTTATAGTCTTTCAATTCATCATCACTGGCGGCAGAAGGCTCTGCAGACGAATCACTGCTGCTTGATTCCTCAGCACTTTTAGCCGCACTGGTTTCAGCAGCCTTTGATGAAGTGCCAGTCGTTGTCTTGTTACCGCAAGCAGATAATCCCATAAGCATTACCATAACCAGCGAAAGTGAAATAATCTTCTTTTTCATTTTTTCCTCCCAGAATAAGCGGTGCATCAGCGGGTGGACACACCGCGCATATAGTTTTTCTTGAACAATATCTTATTTACCGCCTAACTCAACGTTCAATGAGGGCCTTTCTATACTAATCATGAAACATTTGCTGCCGTCATCTTTATTTTCATGTACTTGAAAGTATAAAGGCGAGTAATACAATGTTTTTTCTTTCGCATCCTTTTCCGCGCTTAAACTCATGTCACCATCATCGTAGTTGTCAACTTTATAACGATCATAGTATGAGGCCCAATCTCTCTTCAATCTTTCACTTAAGATGTCGTAAATACGTCTTGCCCTATCCTCATCCATAAGAACAAACTTTACGCTCGTACGCGTCTTGTCTGTGTACCACACTTTCCAATCCATATCTTCCTTGACGTCAACTACACGAACGCTCATAATCGCATCCCTGTGAAATGAGCTGGTCCTGGAGAAAAAAATCATAGAGCATGCCATGGTTTGCTGCGGTTCGAATTTAAACTTCTTTTCATAATCCGATGTCGTCATGCCATCATCAGGTTTCATGTTAAGAAGCATTGTAACTTCAGCAATAATCTCATCATCCGTCATGCCGGTTAACAAATACGTACAATCATCTTTGTACTGAACCGTTGTTGACTCCGAGGTTTCCTGGGTTGTGGTTTGAGTCGGTTCCGTTGTAGTCTCTTGTGTCGTAGTTGTGGTTGTTGCATATTCCGCAGTAGGCTTTTGTTCAGGCTTAGCCTTTTTGCTTACTACACCGATAAAAATACCAACTGCTGTTCCAACAGCAACTACTGCAGCAATGCTGCCGATTACGATGTTTTTCACGACAATCCCTGTACCTTTCTGTGCTGCTGATGCAGCGGCCTTGATTCCGGCTTGTGTTGAAGCCTTTGCTGATGCGGACAGGGTTGAAATGAGCGAAGCAGGCATTGCCTTGAAAGGCACCTGCTCTGCTTCCTTTATGAAAAGCTTGCTCAGGAACGGCAGCGCAGCCATACCGAACAACTTCGTATTATTTTCTTCTTCATATTTCTCGACCTCCTTCTTGATCTTATTTCTGGCAAAGTTAAGACGGCGGCGGACTGTTCCTTCTGGAACGTTAAGTGTTTCAGCTATCTCCTTTGTGCTCATCTCATCAAAATAGAACAAGATAAGCGTTCTTCTGATATCTTCAGACAATGAATTGCTTATGATGTCCATGATGATCTTGCGCATTTCAGCCGATTCAACGATCGTATCGGGCAGAAAATCCTCAGGAACTGCTTCTACATCTTCAAAGAACTCGTCAGGAGCAGTATCTGTTTTCGCAAGCTTAATGCGGTTCAGACACTTGTTCGCAGCGATCTTCTTAAGCAAAGCCGTAGCCTTGGCCGTATCAGTCATATCCGAATAAGCTTCAATGAAAGAAACGAACGTATCCTGAACGATATCTTCAGCATCCGCCTCGTTCTTAAGGATTGCCATAGCTGTCCAGTAAACGGCCTTATAAGCTTCGTTATAGATCTGCTCGAGTTCCTTGCCGGTCATCTTTTTGCCTCCTTTCTATCCGCATCTACTTACTTAACAATTAACAGATGCGAAATGTTCGCTGGTCCGAGAAATATTTTTCAACTTTTTTATGATATCACTCATATTACTGTTCCTCTAAAATACGATTCTATATGCAAAAAGCCTGCAACGTAATGTTGCAGGCTTTTCATTTGGCGGAGCCGCAGGGATTCGAACCCTGGTGCCCGTGAAGGCAAACGGTTTTCAAGACCGCCTCGTTATGACCACTTCGATACAGCTCCGTGTGCCATATGGTTTTCTCCCATACGGCACTTTAGTATACATAAATCAATTACAGATTTCAACCCAATATTGAAATAAGTCTGTCGAGGTCATCGTAGTCCTTATATTCGATTACGATCTTACCCTTTCCGACACTTCTGTCAGACAGCTTAAGCTTAACTCTGGAGCCCAGCTGCTTCTTGAGCTTTGTCTCGTATTCCTTAACGCTCAGGACTACTCTTTCATCAGGAAGTTCTACGGGCTCGGCAGAAGCAGGATTCTCCTTCGCTTCTATAAGCTTTCTTACATAAGCTTCAGCCTGTCTGACGTTCATCTCCTTCTGCAGGATAACGTCTGCTGCCCTTCTCTGCTCATCCTTATCCTTGAGTGAGAGGATGACCTTAGCATGGCCCTCAGAGAGGTCTCCGTGCTTGATAAACTCCTGAATGGACTCGTCGAGGTTGATGAGACGGAGAGTATTAGCGATTGTAGCTCTGGGCTTTCCGAGCTCCTTAGCGAGCTTATCCTGTGTAAGCTTATGTGTCTTAAGAAGGTTCTGCATTGCATAAGCTTCTTCGATAGGGTTTAGATCCTCTCTTACGATGTTCTCGATAAGAGCCTGCTCAAGAGTCTCCTTATCTGTCAGATCGCGTACGATGGCAGGAATGACCGTAAGGCCCGCCTGACGTGCTGCACGCCATCTGCGCTCACCAGCAACGATCCTGTATCCACCGTTCTTCTTCTGAACGATTATAGGCTGGATTACGCCGCTCTCAGCGATAGATGCAGCAAGCTGCTCGATCTTCTCATCATTGAAGTTCTTTCTGGGCTGATCTTCGTTAGGTGAGATATCGTTGATCTTGAGCTCGACTACTGAATCACCGGAAGAAGCAGGAATGCCGTTAACTGAAAGCATAGCCTCAAGGCCCTTGCCGAGTGCACGCTTAGGTGCAGGTGCTGCCTTCTTGGGAGCAGCCTTCTTAACTGTCTTGGCAGGAGCTTTAGCAGCTGTTTTCTTTGCAGCAGGCTTAGCTGCCTTTGTGGTCTTCTTAGCAACTGTCTTGGTTGTCTTCTTAGTTGCAGTCTTAGCCTTGGCAGGTCTGCCGGGAGCTTTCTTTGCAGCGGGCGCAGCCTTCTTAGCAGTCTTCTTGATATTAGCCATTTGATAGTCTCCTTATAATATATAGATAGGTGTCTATATTTCTTATTTGGTCTTCTTGATTACTTCATTAGCAAGAGCTTCGTAAGCCTTAGCGCCCTTGGAGTTCTTGTCGTAGTCTGAGATGGACTGGCCGAAGCTCGGAGCTTCTGCGAGCCTGACGTTTCTCGGGATGATGGTCTTGAAGACCTTGGGGCCGAAGAACTTATCAACCTCTTCCTTGACCTGGCGCGAGAGCTGGGTACGCATGTTGAACATGGTAAGGACTACGCCGAGGATCTCGATGTTCTTGTTGAGCTTCTTCTTAACTACGTTGACTGTTTCGATAAGCTGTGTAAGACCTTCCATTGCGTAGTACTCGCCCTGGATAGGAATGATGATCTTATCCGTAGCTGTCAGAGCGTTGAGAGTGAGCAGCGAAAGTGACGGAGGGCAGTCGATGATGACGTAGTCGTAATTGTCACGGACCGGCTCGAGAGCACTCTTGAGGACCTGCTCACGTGAGATCATGGAAACGAGCTCGACCTCAGCGCCGGCGAGATTGATGTTAGCCGGGCAGATATCTACGTTGAGTGTTCCTGTCTCATAAACGACTTCCTCCATCGGAGTTTCGTTGATGATTACATCATAAACTGTCTTATCAAGCTGGGATTTGTCGATGCCCAGACCGCTGCTTGCATTAGCCTGAGGATCAAGGTCGATCAGAAGGACCTTCTTCTTTTTCTTTCCGAGATAAGCGGCAAGGTTAACCGATGTGGTGGTCTTACCGACTCCTCCCTTCTGGTTTACCAGAGCTATAACTATGCCCATAGGGTTATCTCCTTTTTAAATTATTCTCTTACAAACAAATTATAACGAATAAAATGAAATATTAAATACAAATAGTTAGGCAATTGTTCCACATGGAACAATTTTTACAAATTAACGAATTTTCTGTTCCGTTGTCACAAATCTTTATCGTGCAGATCAATAGCATGTTCCACGTGGAACAAAGAAAAAGCCCCGGCATGACCGGGGCTGATATTCTTTAAGTGTTCCTTTGCTTTTATCAGGTATCGATATTAGCAAGGCTTGCATTCTCCTGGATGAATTCCTTACGGGGTTCAACCTGGTCGCCCATGAGGAGAGTGAACGTCTCGTCTGCAGCCTGAGCATCAGAAAGAGTTACACGGAGAAGCTTTCTGGTAAGAGGATTCATAGTAGT